>Ga0209164_1000108_pt1 | contig 265864 bp, 225 predicted proteins | sample MTBNYHSulfiMetaG_FD_187458 | JGI IMG/M metagenome (GOLD analysis project Ga0209164, IMG submission 187458) | Enrichment culture microbial communities from rom New York Harbor, USA that are MTBE-degrading - MTBE-NYH (New York Harbor Sulfidogenic)... | ecosystem: Environmental > Aquatic > Marine...
ACCCCTGAACCTTTGAACCCCTGAACCCCTGAACCCCTGAACCCCTGAACCCCTGAACCCCTGAACCCCTGAACCCCTGAACCCCTGAACCTTTTTTATGAGGTGGGATCTTATGAATATTGTCCAGTTGAAGAAGTTGTCCTACGAAGAGGTGGCCAGGTGCAACCGGTGCGGGTTCTGCCTGCCCAACTGTCCTGTCTACAGGGTCGAAGGGAGGGAATCCGCCTCTCCCAGGGGCCGCAACGCCATTACCCGCGCCGTTATAGAGGGGAGACTGCCGCTGAGCGGTGACACCGAAGCCTCCATCTTCAGTTGTCTGGGTTGCGGGGCCTGTACTCAGGTCTGTCTATCCGGAGTGGCCACCAGGGATCTGATCTTCCGGGACCGGGAATGCCAGGTGGGGGAAGGTCTCTATCCGAAGATCGCCGACCGGGTCGCCCGTTTTCTGGAAGCGGAACACAATATTTCGGATGATGACAACGAGGAGAGGAGCGAGTGGAAGGAGTTGATCAGGGATCTTCCCGAACAGGCACTGGAAAAAGACCCTGCCGAGGTCATTTTTTTTGTGGGGTGTGTAGCCTCGTTTTTTCCCATGGCCCAGGGCATTCCGGCCAATATGGTGCGTATCTTGCGGAAGGGGGGCGTGGATTTCACCGTTCTGGGCGGCGAGGAATGGTGCTGCGGATTTCCCCTGATCGGCGCCGGCATGCCGGACAGGATGAGGACATTGATGGATCACAATCTCCAAAAGGTGAAAGATGTGGGGGCCAAAGCGATTGTCTTTACCTGTCCCTCCTGTTACCATACCTGGAAATACGTCTATCAGCCCGAGCATGTGGAACTCTATCACGCCAGCCAGATGCTGGATCGGATGATTACAGAGGGCCGCATCACCCTCGGGCAGGTCAATGCCGCCGTCACCTATCATGACCCCTGTGACCTGGGGAGGAACAGCGGTGTGTTTGAGGCGCCGCGGAATGTTCTCAAGGCCATTCCCGGTGTCCGTTTCGTGGAACTGGCCAATAACCGGCAGCTGTCGGTCTGCTGCGGGGGCGGGGGCAATGTGGAGATGTTCAACCCTGAGCTGTCTGCCAAAGTGGCCCGGATGAAGTTGGACGAGATTGCAGCGACCGGTGCCGATATGGTGGTTTCCGCCTGCCAGCAGTGTCTTCGGACCATCGCCACCCGGGCCCGGAGGCAGAAGAGCGACCTACGCGTAAAAGACCTCACCGAACTGGTGGCAGAGGCGATGATATAAAGGAGAGGAATAAGCGGTCACAGGCGGGCCTTTCGGGCCTCTCGCGGTTCCAAGGCTCTCGGCCTTCCGTCAGTCACACGCAAAAGACCTGAAAGGCCTGCCCGCGTGATCGGATACGGAGATGAAAGATGATTGCACAACTGTCTGTATATCCCATTGGTGAAGGGACCAGCCTGGGCCGGTTTGTGAAAAGGGGGGTTGCGGTCATCGAGGCATCGGGCCTCACCTACGAAGTGGGAGGGATGAGCACAACTGTTGAGGCGCCCGACCTGGATACCCTGTTCAATCTGATCAAGAAGGTTCATGCCGCCCATGTAGCCGAAGGAGCGCGCCGGGTGGTTATTGACCTCAAGATCGACGACCGTCGCGATAAAAAGGCGACTATTGCGTCCAAAAAAAAGAGTGTTTCTTAGAAATGTTGAGGGATGCGTTTTCAGCCGGACAGAGGTTCGGGAGCCGATCCCTTTTGAGCAGGGTTCGGAGAAGAGTCGTTTGACACAGGGAGTGTTTTGTCCTAAATTCCATTTCAACGGGAGAGAACAAAAGGATTGCAATCGAATTCCGGTGACCGAGGCCTCTGATGATTCCGGATCCCACTCCCCAAAATAACCGGAAGGAGTCGGCATGACATGGGACTGCTCATTGTTGACGAAGACAAGTGCAAAAAGGACGGTATCTGCGCGGGCGAGTGCCCGATGGCGATCATAAGGCTGAAAAAAGACGACGGTTTCCCGGGACTGGTCCCCGGGGGAGAAGCGATGTGCCTGGCGTGCGGGCACTGTGTGGCGGTATGCCCCCATGGCGCGTTGAGCCATAAGCAGGTTCCTATAGAAGCCTGCCCGGCCATTCAAAAGGAAATGGCGATCGATGAAAAGCAGGCGGTTCAGTTCCTTCGATCCCGCCGATCCATCCGTTTTTTCAAGGAAGAACCGCTGGATAAGGAAAAAATCCGGCGGCTGATCGAAATCGCGCGTTACGCCCCAACGGCCGCAAATGGACAGTTGGTGGAATGGCTGGTCCTGACCGACGCGGCCACAATCAAAAAAGTGGCCGGGATGGCCGTGGATTGGATGCGTGAGGTGTTGGAAAAAGACCCTCAATCCGCCCCGCCCTATATGCCGGTTGTCGTGAGATCCTGGGATATGGGGTTTGACGCGGTACTGTGGAATGCCCCCGCGCTGGTCGTTGCGTCCGCCCCTGAGGAGGCCACAAACGGCATGGTGGATGTGACGCTGGCCCTTTCCTACTTTGAACTGGCCGCCCCGAGACTGGGTCTGGGCACATGCTGGGCAGGGCTGGTGGAGGGCGCCCTCCTTGCTTCTTCAGCTGTCAGAGAGGCGTTGGGTCTCCCCGATGGACACCCGTATTACTATCCCCTGATGGTGGGTTATCCCAAGGCCAGGTATTACCGGCTTCCCGAGCGAAAAGTACCCAAAATCACCTGGAAATGATTGCCGGCATCAATCCGTCTCCTTTATGGGTCGGAACGCAGCGAGGCGTTGCGGCATAACTTCCAAAACTTTGGGAGAGAGGAAAAAATTGTGCCCATAAGATCGGAACTCAATGTTTTTTTAAAACCACAGTCCGTAACGGTTATCGGCGCCACGGAACGCCCCGGCTCATGGGGGTCTTTCATAATGAACGGCCTCCTTTCGAGGCCCTATCCCGGGAAGATCTACCCGGTAAACCACCGGGCCGATCACGTGTACGGCATCCGTGCCTACAGGGAGGTCGAGTCGCTCCCCGAATCCCCGGAGCTGGCCATCCTCACTATCCCCGGGAAGGCCGTGGAGCAGGCTGTTGAGGCCTGCGGCCGGAAGGGAGTGAAAGGGATCAGTATTATCGCTGCAGGCTACGGAGAAGCCGTTGACAGCGGGAAGAAAAGGGAGGAGGAACTGGTCCGCCTTGCCCGTTCTTACGGGATGCGCCTCCTGGGACCCAATGTGAGCGGCACATTTGACCTGTATGCCGAATTCAATGGGTCTGCCTCGCCTGAGATGCATCTTGTACAAAGCAGGATTGCGGCTGTCTGTCAGGGAGGCTATGCCATTTACGACCTCCTGGGGCACGGCTTTTTCAAAGGGATGGGGGTCGGCAAGTTCGTCCATACGGGGAACGAATCCGACCTGACCACAACCGATTTTCTGGAGCATTTCGGTCGGGACCCCGGGGTAGAGGCCATTATCATGTATATGGAGGCCACAAAGGAGGGAAAGCGTTTTCTGGATGTGGCGCGCGAGGTTTCACGCGCCAAGCCCATTATCCTGTATAAGGCCGGCAGATTCAGGGACTCATCCCGGGCGGCAAAAAGCCACACCGGCGCCCTGTCCGGCATCAGGGAGGTCTATGAAGGGGCCCTTGCTCAGGCCAACGTTCTTGTTTCGCCCACAATGGAGCTGATGCTTCCGCTGGGGCATGCCCTCATCGAACGACCTCCCATGGGCGGCGATCGGGTTGCCATTCTGACCATGGGCGGGTCCTGGGGCGTGGCCCTCAGCGATACCCTGGAAGCAGAGGGTCTTCAGGTCCCGGAATTGAGCGAAGCGCTTCAAAGGAAATTGAGAAACCTGGGTATGCCTGTCCGGGCCTCGGTAAAGAATCCGGTGGATATCGGCGCTTCGGGCCTCTTTTTTGACAAGGAACTGCTTTTTAACCTGGGCCGCAATATCCTGACATCCGGGGAGGCGGACGCGATCATCCTGCATGGCATGGGAAGACCCGGTATGCTTGATGAGAATTCACCCCAAAGGCTTCGACTGTTCCTGGAGATCAATAAGGAGATCATTCGCGGCTATGCAGCTATGGAAAAAGAGTTCGGTTTTCCCGTCTTTATCGGGAGCATCTTCGCCCCATGGGAAAGCCAGGTCATTCATGATCTCAACAGGGAGGGGATACGGATTTACGACCGTCTCGATGAAATTTCCCAGATACTTTCACTGATGTACCGCTACCGGCACAAATAGGGGACGGGTATTGATATATTGATTGACATGCTTAACCTTGCCTGGTATCTGCATTCGGTATGCCACGAAAAGCCAGAATTGATGCAGCGGGTGCGCTTCATCACATCATCGTGCGTGGAATCGAGCGCCGAAAAATCTTTTGGGACGATGCCGATCGTGACGCGTTTGTAACCCGGCTCGGCAGGGTCTTGATGGAGACGCATACCGCTTGTTATGCATGGGCGATGATGCCCAACCATGTGCACCTCCTGATGCGTACTGGCCTTACGCCGATCGCCACTGTCATGAGAAGGCTCTTGACGGGCTATGCGGTCCAATTCAATCGGCGGCATCGTCGCCATGGCCATCTTTTTCAGAATCGATACAAGTCCATTCTTTGCCAGCAGGACCCTTATTTGCTGGAGCTGGTACGTTACATTCATCTAAACCCGCTGCGCTCCGGGCTTGTACCGGACTATAAAAGCTTGAAGAGGTTTTCCTATGCCGGGCATTGTGTTTTAATGGGAACATGTGACAATGATTGGCAAGACACGGAATATATATTGGTCCTCTTCGGGCAGAAAGTATCTGAGGCGCGGCGTTTATACAGCAAATTTGTAGAGGAAGGTGCCAGCGAGGGAAAAAGACCTGAACTGGTTGGCGGCGGGTTAATACGGAGCTTGGGCGGGTGGGCTTCCGCCAAAGCGATGCGCGGAACCAAAGACCGAATGAAGGGAGATGAACGTATCCTGGGGGATGGTCATTTCGTCCAGGAGGTTTTGGAAAGCTGCCAGGAGCAACTGGAACGTCGCTACCGGTATCAGGCCGGGGGCTATGATTTTGATTGGCTGGTCGGCCGGGTGGCAACGCTGCTGAATGTAGACCGAGATATCGTTGAGCGACCGGGAAGGTATGCGGACACGGTTGAGGCCCGGAGCGTGCTGTGCTACTGGGCGGCACGGGAACTTGGCATCAGCACCCTGGAGCTTTCCAAACGGCTTGGCGTTTCACAACCCACGGCCAGCCAGTCGGTAAAGCGGGGCGAAAAGATCATAAAAGAAAAGCAACTCAGGGTGATGGAATGATCCTTATCAATAAATCAATACCCGTCCCCCACAGTAATGTCCACACTGTCATAATAGATGCAGTTCATATCAAGCGAGTTGTTCATATTCAAATCAACGCCGAAATAGAAGGTATGAGCGCCCACCGTCAAGTCGGAAGCATTCAAAAGCTGCAGGGCGCCGAGGGTGAACAGGGGTCCTTGATACGTCGGTGAGAGACCTGGAATCATTGAGCCCATGGACAGGGTATAGTAGTTAAAGGTTCCTGACGGAGTCCATTCCGCCACCCACCAGTCCGCGTTTTGGCCGGCATCGCTGCCCGGGTTCAGGTTAACGGTGATGGAAACCGGCGTTCCGGATGAGACGCTTACAGGCCCATCCTGACCGTTCGCTTTGATATCGGGAACAGGCGATTGCACCATCGGCATATTGAGCTGCATCAGGAAGATGTTTTCAGAACCGATATTTTGACCCCAGTTGGATGCCCAGACAACCCTCGATCCGTCATTAGATATTGTTGCGTGCGTTTCTTCCCAGTAAGCCTGACAGGTACTGTAGACCTTTGAAAGGTAAAAAGCCCGGGGGTTGGTGCGGTCGAGTTTAACGAGAATAATCGTGCGCTCCAGCCAATTGTTTTCCGGATCCCCTGCCTCGATATAGGTGGAGATCACGCAGTAGCCTGGACAGTTGCAGGAAACATGGATGCCGGTCGTTGACAGACCGTTGGCCCCGGATCCGTAATATAAAATAACAAGAGGTGTTCGACGGGTTCCCTCGTAGGGATCCCCCGGCTCGAGGATCGGCCGGGTATTCCAGTCAACAGGAATCAAGTCAATATGATCGGTCCGTACATTCTGCATGATAATGACCTCATTGCCGTCGGCATCGAGCCCCACGTCGGAATGCGCCGTCGCATAGTCCAGGCGATGAAATCGTGTAAGCTCCCGGTTGGCCATGGTCAGACCGGACAGATTGCCGCCATTATAGCTGTCTCCTCCGATAAGAACGTAGTTGCCAAGATAGGACATCCCCAGCCAGTCGATTTCCCGCTCATTCAAAGCCACCGGGTAAAGCCCGGGTACCGTGTCCAGCACCCTGTCCCAGGTGAAGATGTAATCCATTTTATAGTCATCGTCCGTGCCTTGGAGAGCAAAAGCCCAGTATCGTTTGTCGTGAGACGATTCGCCCTCATCCCTCATGGTAATGCGAAAGAGGTCCCTGTCGGCGGCAATGATCGGCCCGATGACTGCGTCCTGTGAAAAATCCTTTATCACAATTTCAGCCCCTGATTGAACGTCCAGAGTCATAATGCTGAAATCACGGAGTCCCCAGAGAAGGTTGGCATTCTGCGGGTCCCAGCGTGGCTCTTCCAGATAGGGCAGCGTTCGAATTGGATTCTGTTCAAAGGGCATGGAATCGGTGCCGCATACCCTATAATCGCCCGAATCGATATCTCGCAGCAGGATCATGGTCCGGTCTTTGTTGAATGGATCGAACCGCGAGTACTCATGCCTGATTTTTCCTCTCTGGGTAACCCGCACCCGTTCTGTATTGAAGTGATCATCCTGGAACATTAGCCCTATCTGAGGTTCATTCCTGTCTAACAATGGATAAACAGGATTGTTTGCTGACAGGGGATCCGGTACTTCAACCAGCGCGTTCTCATTGACTTTCATTTTCAGGGATGCAGCGCTTTGATCGCTCGATGGCAACAAACGATTTCCTTCCGGCACAACGGCTGATGCGCCGAGAAAGAGCCCCCCTGATAGAAACAAAAAGAACAGAATAAGACGATTTCTTTTTAACATCGCTTTATTTTCCTCCCTGATGAACAAGGTTCTTTCCCAAAATCGACAAGCCCTCCGACCCGGGTTGGTTCAAGTTCGCCCGAAACCTCATGGGGCCCCCTGTTCCGGCTGACACAGGATCTTTGTTTTCATCTCAAACGCTGCCGGGCGTTTCCTTTGTTTCCGATTCCGTATTTTCCAACACATAAAGCCGGGTCTCGCCCGCCAGGCCTTTCAGAACGACGGTTAAGGATCGAGAGACCCTGATGTTCACCTCGTTAGATATCCGCCGGTATACCGGTTCGGATACCACAACCTCGCCTCCCCTGGCCGTCGACTGGATCCTTTGGGTCATATTCACAGGGGAACCGACGATGCCGTATTTTGCCCTTGTATCGGACCCGATGTTCCCCACAATCACTTCCCCGGCGTTTACACCAATCCCGGTTTTTACCTCAGGGAATCCTTCCCGTTTCATTTCGAGGTTGAAGTTTTTCATAACATTCTGGATCTCAAGAGCGCACAAAACGCTTTTGCGTACCATCGGTTCCACCGGCGATTCAAGGGGATCAAAAAAGACCAGAACACCGTCGCCGAAAAAGTCCACAATGATCCCCTCGTGTTTTCGGACCACGTCGATCAAGCGTGAAAAATAGAGGTTCAAAAAGCTGATGATTTTATCGGGGCTCATGGTTTCGGTCAACCGGGTAAAATCACGGATATCCGACATGAGGATCGCCACTTCCCGTTTCTCACCGCCCAGCCTTGAGGCCTCGGGGCGTTTCATCAGCTTTTCCGCGATCTCCCGGTCCACGTATCGGCCAAACGTATTGGTGACAAAGTCCCTTTCCTTCAGGCCCTTGATCATGGTGTTGAAGCTCTGGGTCAGTTGTGCGATTTCATCCCGCCCGGACACGGACAGCGGCCTTCCGTAATCCCCTCCGGCCACCCTTTCAGCCGCCCTGGAGATCTCGGTGACAGACCGAACCATTTTTCCAACTACGGATCGAATCAACAAAAGGATGCTGACAATGGCGATGATTCCACCCGCAAAATATACGTTTCGAAACCGGATGATGGGCGCCAGGACCTCGTCTCCTGAGACAAACAGGATGATTGCCCAGGGGGCGTATTTGAGTCGACAGAAGCCGGCCACCTCATCGGGGGGCCACCCGGGGCCGAGAACCGTGCCGTAAGGCTGTTCCTTCATAGCCTTCAGCAGGTCCAGTTCGAGTGGATTATGGGTCTCGCCGAGCCGCCGGCGTTCTTTCATAAAGGCTTCGGTGTGGGTGAGATAGGTCCCGCTTTCATCGATCATGCATGCCTGATCGATTTGCCACCAGGGCAGCGACTTGATGCCTTCCATGAGATGATGAAAACGAATCGAGACCTCCAGGGTTCCCACTTCCGCACCCGATTCATCCTTGAGCTGAGATATGATGTTTACAATTTCCTGGCCGATTTGCGCATTATATTGAGGCGGTGTCACTTCAACGATTTTTCCCCTGTGAAAGCGCATCATGGGCGTTCCACCCATGCCCCGTTGCCCCGGGTTCATATGCATCGGCATGGACTCGGACCCGTCATGGTCCTTCCATCTTAATTCGGCGCTGACCACCCCCTTCAAGCCCCTCAACTGCTGAAGAATCCACTGCTGAATCAATGGCCCGCCACGGCTGTCGGCGGTCCTGTAAAACATCCGGGTCCAGTCGTTGACCTCGCCCAGTTTCATATCAATCTGATGGGCGGCCCGCTGGAGCTTCAGAATAGAGGCGTTTTGCCGTTCCTCAAAAAGGCTCCCCCGCATGTAAACAAAACCGAAAATCCCTGTGAGAAACAGGAATAAACCCACTGGCAGCAGGATAAGCACTCCGAGGCGCTGGTTGAGGTTTTTGATTTTCATGCCGGTGTCTATTTTGAAGGCCTTTTCAATGCCCGCCGTGTCGGGAGGTCCGGTTCAAACCTTTGTTACCTCTGCCTTGCCGGGACCAAATCGATGGCGTTTTCCGGACAGACTTCATGGCAGCAGAAGCATCGGATGCACTTTGAATCGTCAACGGACGCGCGCTCACCCTTGATTTGAATAGCGTCTTTGGGACAGATTTCTTCGCAGTCTCCACAGGCGATGCACTTGTCCGTTACCATCGGTTTTTTTCTGGGCGGTTTCTTTCCTGTTAACAGATAATCGGCCGTGCTGGGCAGTTTGAATCCCTGATAAGCAGCATCCCCGGGTGCGAGGATCGGATACGCAATGTCTTCGGGCCACAACTTCCTGACCTTTGCCCGCTTCAGGGCGGGTATGGCAATGGGCTCGAGTCCGATAAGCCTGCAAACGGCGATATCCATGGCCACAGGATCTGTGGATGCCAGAAGCCACCCCAAATTGACCGGATCCCCACTTCCCGGACCTTGCCCCTGCATGCCGAGGATGCCGTCCATGATATACAATGCGGGGTTTATGAACGTCATGATATCGAGCAGCATATCGGCAAATGCTGCCCGTCTCGGAAATTGAGCGTGATATTTCGCCTTTGTAATACCCGGAATCGAACCGTACATGATCTTGCAAGCCAGTGTCATGTATTGAAGGGAGTGCGTCTTCAGCTTGGGCAATGCAATGATCTTGTCGGCTTCCAATACGAAATTGCACACAGATGATTGTTTCAGCCTCACCGCCCCGGGGATATCCAATCGTCTGCTGCGCGTATCCCAGTTCAAGGGAATGCCTTCTTCCTTTGAAATATCCTCCAGACCCGACCGCTGGTATGCCTTCTTCAGCGCTCTTTCCGAGAATCTCCCTGATGGTGAATCACCGATGTAAGGCGCTCCTCCCGCTTTCTTTACGGCCTGCGCAACTGCCCTGACAATCTCGGGGTGCGTCGTGACGGCTTTTTCCGGCTCCCTGGCGGACAGGAGATTCACCTTCAGGAGGACCTTATCTCCCTTTTCCACGAAACCCGTCATGCCTCCCAGGGGAGACAGCAGCCTCTCGATCTCAGGCTCCCTATAGGTGGCCCTTTGAATGCTGACTTTCGTCATATGCTTTCTCCTTGGGTCTCGCTCAACATCGTGCTCCCTGCGCCTCGATGCGAGCACGTTTACATTCTTCATCCTGCCACTGAAATCAGGTATCGTTGTTGTTCAATTTTTTGTGCCGTACTTTTTGAGTTTTTTGTGAAGGGTCTTGCGGGTGATCCCCAACCGCCTGGCGGCTTCGCTCTTGTTTCCGCCGGCGGATTTCAGGGTTTTCAGGATCGTCTCCTTTTCCATATCTTCTAAAGAAAACCCCTCTTCAGGAATATGCGGTGCCACAGCGGCTTTTTTATCCGTCCATCCATCCTTGATGACAAACGGGAGATCCTCTTCATCAACATACTCGTACCTCGAAAGGACCACGGCCCTTTCCACCGAATTCATCAACTCCCGGACGTTCCCAGGCCAACGGTATCGCAGCAGCCGGTCCATGGCCCGGGGCGAAAAGCCCTTCATTTGTTTGTGATTCTTCCTGGCGAACATCTTCAGAAAGTGCCCGGCTAATAATGGGATATCCTCCTTCCTGTCACGCAGGGACGGTACATTCAGGGTTACCACATTGAGCCGGTAATAGAGATCCTCCCGAAACCTTCCGGCCTCGACCTCCTGAAGGATAGCCCTGTTCGTCGCGGCAATGATCCTGACATCCACCTTGATGGGATCTTCCCCCCCCACCCTGGGGAATTCTCGTTCCTGAAGAACCCGCAGCAGTTTGACCTGCATGGCCAGTGACATCTCACTCACTTCATCCAGGAAGATGCTGCCTCCATCCGCCTGCCGAAATTTTCCCTCCTTTCGTTTATGGGCCCCCGTGAAAGCCCCCTTTTCATGACCGAACAGTTCCGACTCGAGCAGGGTCTCTGTCACGGCAGCACAGTTCATTTTCACAAACGGACCGGCTTTTCTGGGGCTGTTGAAATGGACCGCCCCTGCAATGAGTTCTTTGCCGGTCCCTGATTCACCTGTTATCAGGACCGTCGCCTCTGATGGTGCAACCTGGGCCACTGTTTCCAGCAGTTTAACCATGGCCTCGCTCCGGCCGATGATATTACGCGTGTCAAACTGACTGCCGATGGTTTCTTTCAGGATCCGGTTTTCCTCTTTCAGATGGCTGTGGTCCATGGCCCTTTCCATCACCAGGCGCAGTTCATCAAAATCGAGGGGTTTGGTAAGGTAGTCATAGGCCCCTTTCTTGAGGGCTTCTACAGCCGTCTCCACCGAGGAATAGGCGGTCATGATAATGATCGGAATAGACGGATTATAGGCCCGGATCCGGGCCAGGGCCTCGAGGCCGGAGACCTTTATCATGCGGATATCCATCAGTACCAGGTCAAAAGGACGGGCATGCACCTGGTCTATGGCCGTCTGGCCGTCATCCGCCTCGTCGACCCCGTACCCCCATCCGGACAGGAGGGTGTGCAGCATGGTCCTGTGTGCCCGGTCATCATCGACCACTAAAACCATTTTATCTCGTTTCATGAGAACTCAATCCTCTTTTTCCGCAGGAAGACGAAGGATAACGGTGGTGCCTTCGCCCTGGGTGCTCCTTATATGGACTTCACCCCCATGGGCCTCGATGATGTTATGAACGATGGCAAGGCCAAGACCCGTGCCTGAAGATCGGGTCGTAAAATAGGGATCAAACAAATGGGGCAGGTCCTCCTTTCTGATCCCTTTTCCGGTATCCGACACGCGAACCTCAAAATGTGTTTCATCGTCAGCCCGTATCACCTCAACCGAGAGAAGACCCTCAGCCTCCATCGCTTCAATGGCATTCAGGTAGAGGTTCAGGAGGACCTGTTTGATTCTGTCAGGGTCTATGAAGACTTCTTTTGCATGGGGGTCTCCTTGGAACCGGACATGGATTCCCCTGGCGAAGGCGTCTCCCTCTACCATCTTCAGAGAATCCCGAATGGCGTCATTGAGAAGTGCGGGCCTTTTTCGGATGGTCATGGGTCTGGCAAACTCCAGCAGCTGACTGATTACCCGGTTCAGCCGTTCCACCTCCTGGATCATGATTTCTGCGGTTTTTCTGTCTTCAGGTACCGTTGCGTATCGCTCCTTAAAGTAGGTGGCGAACCCTTTTATGGAACTCAACGGATTCCGTATTTCGTGCGCCACTCCGGCAGCCAGTCTTCCTATGGATGCCAGGCGCTGGCTTCTTGCCATCTCTTTCTTCAGGCGCCGGATCTCACTCAGATCCCTGAAGAGGATCACCCAGCCCATGAAATGGCCTTCCTCATCCTTCAGGGCGGTACCCATGATTTCCAAGGGAATTATCGTGCTGCTGCCTGCAGCCGGAAAGTCCAGTTCCCTGTCTATGCGGCCCTCCCGACGCTTCAGTTGCGCGTAAAATTTCAACAGGGGCTGCGGCAGGATGTCTGACACGCGCCTTCCCATGGCGCCGTCGGACGATATGCTGAAGACCGACTCGGCATTCTGGTTGATGGAGACGATCCTATCCTCTGCATCAATGGCTAACAGGCCGATCGGCATATGATGAACCAGGTGGTCTGAAAAGGCCTGGACACGTGACAGGGAGGTCCTGGTGGAGCGGTAGGCCTGGGCTAGAAAGAGGGAAACCATGCCGGCAAAGCCGATCAGCAGGAGGGCGACGGCCATCACAATGCTGCGTCGTATGCCTTCGCTCGCCGCCGCCTCAACAGGCCCCATGTCCAGCCCCACGAATATGATCTGGGCCGCACCATCCCCCCCTCCTTCAGCGCTCATATGTCTCCTGCACCAGTCATTCTGCATCAACCCTGGATGATGCACCCGCATACCTCCTCTGATGGGCGAAAACTGACGGAAGACCTCAAATATATTGGATCCGTCCTTCCCGGCGACCTGGCGCCATTCGATATTTTTTGAATCCGAAATGCGCACCAGATCGATACCGGTACCGTACGTTTTACCTATCCGGGCCGTATCACTGTCGGCAAGGATTGTCCCTTCAACGTCTGCAATGAGAATATAGGCAATATCCGGTTGTTGTGCCGTCTCGGACAGTAACTGCTGGACCTGGACGCCCCCCCATCGCATGCCTATCATCCCTGTTCGGGCGCCCGCCTCAAATGACCTGATGAGGGCAGCGCCCTTCTCCTTTAAGAGATCAATGGTGTTTTCCTTCTGAAGCTTGATGGAATTGAGTGTCAGAAAGACGAAGATCGGCGTCAGGATCAGTACCGCCCCGATAATGACCCACGGGGGTATCGCGGCCCAGTATTTTTTGCGTATGTTGTGATTCATACCACCTTTGACAGCAAGAACAGTACCAGACACTTGTCAGGCGGGCTCTTGCGTTTATAAAGATGACACGAAGTTCCTTTGATGCGGGCGGATCCGCTTGGCACGGCCTGCGCCGGGTATTCTGTCCCCACTTGGATACATGGCCTGGATACAAAGTATCCACTTTTTTATATCTGAAAGCAACAGGTAGAAAATTTTTTTGAGAGGTAAACCCTGTATGATTGTTATTTCAGCCGGTTAAACGCCTCACACGTTGTCTGGCACGACCATTGCTCATATAAGAGATGAAGACCAAAACAAATTCAAACAGGAGGTATTCACATGAAAAAGACAGCTGCGATTATCGGTATCTTATTGTTGGCAGGGGCCATCGCATACCCTGTCTTCGCACACGGGCCTGGCTGGGGAAGAGGCGCCCAGATGTGGGGATATGGAGGAGGTCCCGGGTCCTGTTGGCGGGGTTACGACGATTCCAGAGGGCTGACCCAGGAGCAGCGCGAAAAACTGGATGCACTGGAAAGGAAATTTTTCACCGAAACAGATACGCTGAGAAATGAGCTCTGGAGTAAGAAAGCGGGGATGAATACACTTTTAAGCGCCCAGGATCCGGATGAAGCGAAAATCACATCCCTCCAGAAAGAGATCAACGATCTCAGGAACCAGATGGCTGAAAAGCAGGTCACCTACCAGTTGGAGACCCGCAAGATTGCGCCTGATGCCTATTACGGCGGGAACGCCGGACGCTACTCCGGAGGCGGAGGCAGGTTTAGAGGCGACTTTGGCCAGGGGCGTTGCTGGAATTAATACGAACCGGGTTCCGGGTGGCTGGCTCAGTCCCCGGATACCCCGCCTAATAAGTCGTTAATAAGGGACGCTGGTGCAGAACGTGCCTGACATCTCCTGTCTGCGCCAGCGTCTACCGTTACATGCGCCGTTATCGGATCGCCACGTTTACAGGGGTCGCGTCAACCATCCTGATGAGATCCTGCGGAGACAGTCGTGCGAGGAGACCTCTTTTCCCCGCATTGATAAAGATGAAGGGGAGGGCCGCGATAGATTCTTCAAAATAAATCTTGAGACGCCTCTTCATCCCCAGGGGTGATGTGCCGCCGACAAGATACCCTGTATGTTTATGCGCAACTTCGGGTTCACAGGGCCTGACGGTCTTGGCCTCGAGGGCCCTTGCAAACGCCTTGGTGGAGACCTGCCTGTCGCCATGCATGAGCACCACCACAGGTTCCCGATTTTCATCTTCCATGACGAGCGTCTTGATCACTTGGTGTTCATCCACGTTGAGCTCTTGCGCGGCCCGTTTTGTACCGCCTTTTTCTCCATAATCGTATAAATGGAGAGAATAAGGTGTTCCGCTGTTTTTCAGCGCGCGGACGGCCTGTGTCACAGGAAACTTCTCCTTGGGCATGCGTCTCATCTTTCGTCTCGATCAGGCTCGGCGCCTGAAGCCCCTGCCGGGAGAGACCAGAGCGGTGCGCAAGGAAAAGTATTGTCAGTCTCTCGGATCCAGGGCTCCAGCCGGAAGTTTTCGATGACCTGACCCCGGCCTGCCGGTGCGGGTGCGATCTCTTTTTCGCTCCTTCTGCGGCTATTGAGTCTCCGTACGCGTATAGCCCTTCGGGACCTCGAACAGGTCCTTGTCAAGCGACTTTTGTTCAAACGTCTTGAGGGTGTTGGTAACCTTGCCGCCCATCACGTCCATGACAGTTATGACGGGGAAGCCGTCGATTTTGTCCATCATGGCCATAACATTCATCTGCTTCATCATGGGGTTCTGCTCAAAGGCCTTGGCCACATCCAGGGTCAGTTTTCTAAATTCCTCGTATCCCTTGATCTCTTTGGTCACCCAGTAAACGCCCTTTGCCATCATGAACTGGACTTCATACTTGCGGCAGTCATATCCGGCAATGCGCCGCCTCTCTTCCGTCGGTATGACCTTCATGGAATCGGCCATCTGCTTCATTATCCGGTCAAACTGCTCCTTTTCAGCGCCTTGCATTTGCGGCATACCCTGCATTTTTCTCATGTCCTGCCGGGTATAGGTTTTGTCCGCCGGATTCAATTCATAGGTCGTCATGGTCCGGTAATTCATGATGGTGATCCGATCACCGCTGTCGGTTCTGGAGGCGCCGGCCGTGAGATAGGTCTTGATGAGCTTCCCCTCGGGCAGGCTGGGGACCCCCTCTGCCGACTGTTCCGATTCAAAATAAAAGTCCGCCCGCACCGGCCCGGACAAAAACACGATCAGCAAACACACAAGACCCGTCATCCAAAACTGTTTCATCCTGTTCATCCCTGCTCTCCTTTCTTAAGCTATGTCAAAACTGCATCATTCTCCTGTTTCATCGCTCAACGAGCCGGCTCGGCCGGCCTCAATCTTCTCCGACCCGTGGACCCCCGGGTACCGTCACGCATCACTTTCAGGCACGGTGGAAATTGGCATGAATTTCGAACATTAGTCAAGGAAAATCTGGCATGTGAGGGGCGGAGTTGAACCGCTCCCACTTTCAGGGCCGGACGAGGGGTGATGGGACCTTTTCTTGAGAAATCAAGTCGTTCGGGTAGTTCTGTTGATATCCGGGTTGATAAATTTCCGGGGGACCAGGGTTACCCGCTGGAAATCCCCCAGAGGGCTCTTGTCCACCAGGAGCGGGCACCCATAGGCCATTTCAAGGGTCTGGAAGGTAAGCACCTCGGCCGGTCGGCCGATGCTCACCATGCGCCCCCCCTTGATAAGCATCAGGCTGTTTGCATACAAGGCGGCAAGATTGATGTCATGGGATACCATTAAAATCGTCACCCTTTTTTCGTCTCTCAGCTTTTCCATCAGGTCCATGATCCTTACCTGGTGTGCGAGATCGAGGGATGCGGTAGGTTCGTCCAGGAGGATAATCTCCGGTTCCTGGCAGATGGCCCTGGCAATCATGACCCTCTGGCGTTCACCCCCGCTCAACTGATCCAATTTGCGATGGGCCAGTGACGTGATGCCGGTAAAGTCCATGGCCCGGCGTGCAATGTTGAGGTCCTTTTCATGTTCCACCCCCAGTATGCCCAGATGGGGGGACCGGCCCATAAGGACCACCTCGGTTACGGTAAAGGGGAAATCGGCCGGCGCTGTCTGAGGTACCAGTGCAATGGACCGTGCCAGGGATTTTCGTGAGTAGGACTGCAGCGGAACCCCCAGGATCTCCAGGCTGCCTGCCCGGGGCCTTGAGATCCCTGCAATACATTTCAGGAGAGTCGTCTTTCCAGAGCCGTTGGGTCCGATAATGATAAAAAAATCTCCCTGCTGAACAGAAAAGGAGAGATCCTTGAGGACAGGGAGATCCCCGTATGAGTAGCCCAGGCGCCTTGCATGTATCACGTGTTTCATCGTCCGGATCTTTTCAGGAGAATAATGAAGAGGGGTACGCCGATTATGGCTGTGATCACGCCGGCAGGCATTTCTCCCTGGTCCGGGAGGGTCCTTGCGAGAAGATCGCAGAGAACCATATACGTCCCGCCGCCGAATATGCACGCCGGCACGAGCACCCGGTGATCCGGCCCAAAGGCGAGCCTGAGAACGTGCGGCATCACAAGCCCGACAAAACCGACCGGACCGCAATATGACACTGTAAAACTGACCATAAACGAGGTCACCACCAGAAGGGTGATGGTCGCAGCCTTGATGTTCAATCCCATGCTCTCGGCCAGTTCCCTGCCCATAAGCAAGAGGTTCATGGTGTTTGACAGGGTGAGAAGAAGGACAAAGCAGGGTACGAGCGCGATGGCGAGTATGCCGACCTGGTAGAGATCCGCAGTAGAGAGATCCCCCATGAGCCAGAACATGATGTTGTGGAGCCGCGAATCCTGGGTAATGGAAAGCAGGAACATGATCAGGGCTGCACAGAAGGAATTGACCATCACGCCGGAAAGGAGGAGGGTGTCCTTTTTCAGCATGGTCTGGCCTGAGGACATGACGAAGAGGAGGAAGAGGGTTCCCATGCTCCCTGCAAAGGCTGTGGCGCTCACCCCGGGGAAACGGGAAAAGCCTGCGAGAATGCCGATGATGGCCCCAATCCCCGATCCACTCGATACCCCCAGAATATAGGGCTCGGCCAGAGGGTTCCGGAGGAGCGCCTGGAAGACCAGTCCCCCCAAAGAGAGGGTTGCGCCCACCAGAATTGCCAGGAGGACCCGGGGGAACCGTACGCGCCAGATGATGGTATAATGCATGGCGTCGTCCGTTCCCTTCCCGTCAAAGAGGGTCCTCAGTGTCTCGGCGACGCCGCTTCCGGTCGATCCGATGGAGATGCCAAAGAATACGGTCGCCGTCATGAAAAGGATCAACAGCATGGATACCGTGAAAAGACGTTTCAGAAGAACGGGTCTTTCAAGGGTTGCTGGTGCAGATTCAGGGCCGCCGGACACAGGACTTTTACTCACTCCTTTCCTTCGAACAGATCGGGGTTGATCAGGCGTGCAAGTATTTCAAGCGCCTCGGCCAGGCGGGGGCTGGGCCGGTCAAAAAGATTGGAGTCCACCATCACGATGCGATGATTTCGAACGGCAGGGACGGAGGGCCAGCGGTTCCATTCGCTCTTGACCTGCTCAAATCTCCCACCTCGCGCCATGGATGTAATAATGATTACGTCCGGCGAGAGAGACAGGACCTGTTCCCGGCTGAATCGGGGATAAGGGGTGGGGCCTTTCGCAAGGTTTATCCCTCCGGCAATCTCGATCAGCTCGTTGATAAGTGTCGGGGTGCCCACAGAGACGATGGGGGATATGTCGATTTGAAAAAAGACCCGTGGCCGGCGGTGAGCCTTTGCGACCCATCTCTTGACACGGCTGATCCGGGTGCGCATCTGATCGATGATGGCATCCGCCTTCGGGGCGGCGTTGAGGACTTCTCCTATACGGTGAATGGTTTCCATGACCGCATCCAGACCCTTCGGGTTCACCGCATAGACGGGGATGTTGAAGGCGGCCAGTCGTCTGACGATATCCTTCGGGTTTCCGTCCCTGGTGGCAAAACAGAGGTCCGGTTTTAGGGCCACGATCTTTTCCAGGTCGAGGCTGATGTAGGACCCGACAGAGGGTAATTGTCTGGCTTCGGGCGGAAAGTCGCTGAACCGGCTTACCCCTTTCAGGCGATCTTCCCTGCCGAGTGCAAATATGATCTCGGTGATGCTCGGCGCAAAAGAAACAATGCGCTGCGGGTCATCCGGAACTGTCAGTTGCCGGCCCATTTCGTCTGTCACTATCCTGGCCGCTGCAGACGGTGAACCATGGAGGAAGAGGCTGCAAACAGCCAGCAGAGATATCATGTGGCAAATTGGTTTCATGAATATCAGTAACTCTTTTGAGAAATATATCGCAGCAGGGTCGACCCATGGGGAGCCTTTTTTAAGGGCTGCATAATCCTGCTACAGCTCATGCGAACGGCAGCATGAGCGGCGAACTTCGGCCGGATCCAGCCCCGGGAGTGTCCTTTCATGGGACGGTCGACCCTGCTGCCTCTAAACAATGGGTATTCACGTCCGGAGGGGCGGTCCCCGGCCGCTGCGGACCCTTATGGATGCAGCCCTTAAAAAAGGCGCCCCATGGGCCTCCTGCCCTGTTTTGAGATGACTCACGTGTTACGAATATTATATATGCTGTATGAGCGTCGCGAGAGGCGGCCCGGCGCATCCGGCAGATAACAAGCCTCGGGGATGTTTCCATGGCAAACGGGGTTACAAGCGTAAACCGATGAACACGGAACCTGCGAACGCTTCCAGCAAGCGTAATCTTTTACATCAAGTTTTTCAAATAGTTTTCCGCCATTACGGACCGGATTTCGAAAAAATCGGCGACTTGAGAAGGGAAGCGGGTCATGGAATCGCCCGTGGCGTCACTTTTTGCTTGCATTTCATTACGTTATTGTTTATACAGATAAAATTTTTCAGATCCGGGCACCCGACATGGCCGGGTGGGGCAAGACACAAGGTGTTCCGTTGAATTGCGGGCTGACATCAGAGAGATGCCGCAATGGGCATTTACCGGGGATGGGTCCAGTACGGTCGGGTTGAAGGCGTGATCCTGAATCATCAAAATACGAGAACCTCTAAATCTGCTCCTTATAGACAAGATAAAGACGTGCGTTGATCCGTTAAGTGAAGATTTCATGAGGCATCTTGGGAAGTGATGGTCTGCTTCGGATGCCTTGTTTTCTTTGATGGACATTCTATGATGAAAACGTTTCTGATCCGTTTGAAAGGAAAGCCGGCAGCCCGGATTGAGGCAGAATCCCTGTCGGCCCTGACCGCGCTCGAACAGCTGAAGGCGGGCGGGCTGGACAGGGTCGTGGCCGTAAAGGTAAACGGGGTGTTGCAGGACCTTTCCTCGGCAATAGAAGACGGGGCCGAACTGGAGCCTGTCTATCTCGAGTCCGACCAGGGCACCGAAATCCTCAGGCACAGTACCTCCCATGTCATGGCCATGGCTGTGAAAGAACTCTTTCCGGGAGTAAAGGTGACGATCGGCCCGGCCATCGAGTATGGATTCTATTATGATTTTGATTATGACAGACCGTTCAGGGAGGATGATCTCGCTGCCATTGAAGAGAAGATGAAAGAGATCGTTCGGGCAGATCTTGCCTTTGCCAGAAAGGAGATGGGGCGCCAGGAGGCGATCGATTTTTTCAGGGATCAGGAAGAGGATTACAAAGTCGAGTTGATCAAAGACCTGGGTTTGGATCATGTCTCCCTCTATACCCAGGGCAGTTTCACGGACCTGTGCCGGGGACCCCACATCCCGTCCACGGGAATGATCAAGGCGTTTCATCTGACCCGGGTTGCCGGCGCCTACTGGCGGGGAGACGAAAACCGCCCCATGCTGAGTCGGATCTATGGTGTGGCTTTTCCTGAGCAGAAGAGCCTGAAAAAACACCTGTACCGGCTTGAAGAGGCGAAAAAACGGAACCACGTGAAGCTGGGACCTCAGCTCGAGCTCTTCAGCACCTATGAAGAGATCGGGGCGGGGATGATCGTCTGGCATCCAAGGGGCGCCATGTTGCGGCATATCCTTGAGGAATTTGAGATACGGGAGCATCTGAGGAGGGGATACGAGCTGGCAAGGGGTCCCCAGATCCTGAAGACGGAACTGTGGAAAAAGTCGGGGCATTTCGAGAATTACCGCGAGAACATGTATTTTACCGAGATCGACACGCAGTCTTACGGCATCAAGCCGATGAACTGCCTGTCGCATATGCTCATTTATGGCTCCAAGCTAAGGAGTTACCGGGATCTGCCCAGACGATACTTTGAATTGGGCACGGTTCACCGGCATGAACGATCCGGTGTGCTGAACGGCCTTTTCAGGGTTCGGGAGTTTACCCAGGATGACGCACATATCATCTGCACGCCGGAACAGCTCAACGACGAGATAAAGGGTGTGCTCAATTTTGTCAAAGAGGTGATGGCTATTTTCCAGTTTGCGTATGACCTGGAGATCAGTACTCGACCGGAAAAATCGATCGGGTCAGACCAGGACTGGGAACTGGCCACCCGGGCCCTCATGAAGGCCATGGAGGATGAGCGGCTGCCGTATGATATCAATGAAGGTGACGGGGCCTTCTATGGTCCCAAGATCGACGTCAAACTGAAAGATGCACTGGAAAGGAAATGGCAGTGCGCTACCATCCAGTGTGATTTTACCCTTCCTGAAAAGTTCGATCTCACGTATATTGGCAAAGATGGGGAAAAGCACCGGCCTGTGATGATTCACCGGGTGATTCTGGGCGCAATTGAGAGGTTTATCGGGGTCTTGATCGAACACTACGCGGGTGCATTTCCCACATGGCTGGCGCCGTTGCAGGCTGTGGCGCTCACGGTAACGGACAGGAATATTCCCCACGCCGAGCGCGTGGTGAAGACCTTGAACGATGCGGATGTTCGCGTTGAGGCCGATTTCAGAAATGAGAAACTGGGTCTCAAGGTCAGAGAAGCGCAACTGAAGAAGGTCCCTTATATGTTGATTGTGGGGGACAAGGAATGCGAGAATGACGGGGTAACCCCCAGGCAGAGGAGCGGTCAAAATCTTTCGCTGATGAATGTGAAGGCATTTATTGACCTGATCAGAGAAGAATGTGAACAAAGGAGGTAATGACCATAGGAAAAAAAGCTGAAGATGTCAGGGTAAATGAACGCATCCGTTCAAAGGTGGTTCGATTGATTTCCGCCGAAGGTGAACAGCTAGGCATCGTGTCCCTGCGTGAGGCCCTGGAAGCGGCCAAAGGCGAAGGACTTGACCTTGTGGAGGTTTCGCCCAATTCGGATCCCCCGGTCTGTCGGGTCATGGACTACGGGAAGTTCAGATATCAGGCAAGTAAGAAGGTTCAGGAGGCTCGAAAGAAGAGCCGAGGCGGCCAGATGAAAGAGATCAAGCTTCGCCCCCACACCGAGGATCACGACCTCACCTTCAAGGTCAAGAATCTCAAGAAGTTTCTTGAGAAGAAACATCGGGTGAAAGTGACCGTATTTTTCAGGGGGAGAGAGATGGCCTACATGAATGCCGGGGAAGAGATGCTGAGGCGTGTTGCTGAAGAGATCTTGGAAGAAGGCTCCATCGAACAGCCGCCGACCAGAGAGGCGAGAAACAGAATGACAATGGTCGTTATCCCGAAATAGAAGATAGCGGGGAAAAAGCTTGAGGACTGGCGGGGTTTCTCCGGCCTTGCAGCTCACTGGGGGCAATGGAGAACAGGCGTCCGTCCGGGTTTCATTCCTATAATGGAGGTAGAGAATGCCCAAGATGAAGACGAACCGTGGCGCGGCCAAGCGGTTTAAGACCACCGGTTCGGGTAAAATCGCAAGAAGTAAGGCCTTTTCAAGTCATATTCTGACAAAGAAGAGTACAAAGCGGAAGCGGAATCTCAGGAAATCGAGTCTGGTGGACGCCACCAACCTGAGACAGGTGGCTCGACTCATCCCATACCGATGAGCCCGTTGGTCGGTATGGAAATCCCGGCCTCCGTACCGGGGCTCTGAATACAGGGTCTGACCTGTTGAATCGAAACGGGATGTTAACGTATTTTTGATCTCCAGTATCGGAGAGGTGCGATGTATCATGCCGGGGTGTGATGAGAGATCATCGCCCTAATGAACGCGTAAGAACCAGGAGAGGTTTGACAATGCCAAGGGTGAAAAGAGGCTTTAAGGCCAGGAGAAGAAGAAAAAAGATATTGAAGGCTGCGAAAGGATACCGGGGAGGACACAGTAAGCAGCTCAGGACAGCCGATACCGCGGTCAGCAGGGCGGGCATGTATGCTTACCGGGATCGGAGGACGCGGAAACGGGATTTCCGCAGTCTCTGGATTGTCAGGATCAACGCCGCTGCCAGGGAACATGGGCTGTCCTACAGTCGCTTCATCGGAGGCCTTCAACGGGCCGGGATTCTTTTGGATCGAAAGGTGATCGCCGATATGGCGGTGAATGATCCGGCTGCCTTTTCTCAGTTAGTCAGCATGGCCCAGTAACCCCCCTCGGATTTCCAACAGATAAGCTGATGAAAGAGCAACTCCTTGAGCTGAAAGCACGTGCTCTGAAGGAAATTGACGCGATTACCGATCTGCCGGCGCTCGAGCAATTCAGGATCAAATACCTGGGAAAAAAGGGCCGACTCACCTCTTTCATGAAGCGTGTCGGCGGACTGTCGCCCGAAGAACGTCCCGAAATGGGGAAGCTGGCCAACCTGGTCAAAACGGACCTCTCGCAGCGTTTTCAGGAGGTAAAGGAGGCCCTGGGTTCCGGGAAGAGGGGAAGCGCCGGATTCATCGATGTGACGCTGCCCGGAAGGGAGCCCCTTCGTGGACACCTTCATCCGATCACGCTGGTCATAGGCGAGGTCTGCAGGATCTTCTCGAGAATGGGATTCAGGGTGGTCAAAGGCCCCAACGTCGAATGGGATTACTATAATTTCGAGGCCCTCAACATCCCCAGGGACCATCCCGCCCGGGATATGCAGGATACCTTCTACATATCCGATAATGTCGTTCTGAGAACCCACACCTCTCCGATGCAGGTCCGGGTGATGGAATCCCGGAAGCCCCCTGTCAGCATCATTGCCCCCGGCAAGGTCTATCGACGCGATTCAGACGTTTCACACACCCCCATGTTCCACCAGGTGGAAGGGCTCCTGGTGGATAAAGGTGTGACTTTCGGCGATCTGAAGGGGACCCTTGCCGGTTTTGTTCACCAGATGTTCGGCCGTGACACCCGGCTGCGTTTCAGACCCAGCTTTTTCCCCTTTACAGAGCCGAGCGCTGAGGTGGACATCCGCTGTGTCATGTGCGGTGGAGACGGGTGCAGGACGTGCTCGCACACCGGCTGGCTGGAGATATTGGGCTCCGGGATGGTGGATCCCGAGGTGTACCGGTTCGTGGATTATGATCCGGATGTCTACTCCGGGTTTGCATTCGGAATGGGAATCGAAAGGATTGCCATGCTCAAATACGGGATCGATGACATTCAGCTTTTTTTCAAAAACGATGTGAGATTCCTGAAGCAATTTTAGGGGGATTGAGGGATTGAAGGATTGATGCTTAACAGACTCCTTTAATTCCTGAATTCCTTAATTCCAAATTCCTTAGTTAGATGGCCGTATATGAAGGTAAGTCTGAACTGGATAAGGGAATACGTCGATATTGAGATGTCGCCTGTTGATCTGGGTCATCTCCTGACCATGAGGGGCCTGGAGGTTGAAGGGATGGATGCGGCAGGACAATCCCTCGCCGACATCCTTGTGGGCCGGATTCTTAACGTGAGGACCCATCCCGATGCGGAACGTCTTTCAATCTGCACCGTCGATGCCGGAATAAAGAGGGTCGAGGTCGTCTGTGGCGCATCCAACGTCGCTGAGGGCGCTCTGGCGCCGCTGGCCCTGCCCGGCGGCAGACTCCCGGATGGCAGGCTGATAGAGGAAACGCGCATCAGGGGGGAGGTTTCAGAGGGTATGCTCCTGGCAGAAGACGAAATGGGCCTCACGGATGACCATACAGGCATCATGATTCTCGACCCGGATCTGGTTCCGGGCGCGAAGTTCTATTCGGCCTTTCCGTTTCCCGACACGGTATTTGATATTGCGATAACGCCGAACCGGCCTGACTGCGCCAGTGTGCTGGGGATAGCGAGAGAGATTGCGGCCGCTACCGGGAAGACCCTGCGGAGGCCCGAAATCCGGGTAGATGAGAGGGGGCCTTCGATCGAAAAACTCACGAGCATCACGATTCTGGACCCTGACGGGTGCCCCCGTTACGCAGCAGGAATCATTCAGGGCGTAAAACCGGGACCCTCACCTTTCTGGATGCGGTACCGGCTCCATCAATCCGGGGTCCGGAGCATCAGCAGCCTGGTCGACGTGACCAATTATGTGATGTTGGAGATGGGGCAGCCGCTGCATGCCTTTGACTATGATCGGCTGAAAGAGAACAGGATTGTGGTCAGGAGGGCGGAAGAAGGGGAAAGCTTTATGACGCTGGACGGTCAGAGCCGGAAAATGACCCGTGAAAACCTCATGATTTGTGATGGAGAGCGGGCCGTTGCCCTGGCCGGGATTATGGGCGGCCTCAATTCAGAAATCTTTGCCGGCACTGAGAATGTCCTGGTAGAAAGCGCTTTCTTCGATCCCGTAACCATTCGAAGGGGCTCCAAAGGTCTTGGGCTTTCTACAGAGGCTTCCTATCGCTTCGAGAGAGGGGCCGATATCGGAGGCGTTGGGTCTGCATTGAAGCGGGCGCTCTCCCTCATGTGCCGATTGTCAGGGGGAAAGATCGCACGAGGCCTCGCTGACAATTATCCGAAACCGTGGGACCCGCCCTGGATTCAGTTCCGGAAAGACCATGCCGACCGTATCCTGGGAACTTCCCTGTCACAGGGACTCATGAAAGGCTATTTAGAGGCCCTTGAAATGGAAGTCCGTGATCTTGGCGAGAATGAACTGGCCGTCAAGCCGCCCTCGTTCCGGGTGGATGTTACCCGGGAAGTGGACCTCATTGAAGAGGTGGCGAGATGCTACGGATTCGACCGGATACCGCTCACCTACCCCAGTATCAGGCCGTCTGAGGAGGGGGACCCGGCCGAACTCGTTCTTCAGGATCAGATACGATCGATCATGACAGGTCTCGGTTTTGCCGAGATCATTACCTACAGCTTTATCTCCCCGGAATCTGCGGATATCCTTGGCGCGGGGGGAGACAGCTGCCTGAGGTCCTTTGTCACCCTCCTGAATCCTCTGACGGTCGATCAGTCCGTGCTGCGCACCTCCCTCATTCCGGGGCTCATGGGTGCGGTGAAGACCAACATGATGCATGACCGGAAGGGCCTGAGGCTTTTCGAATGGGGAAAGACATTCGTACGCGGCGGAGAAGATCAGCTCCCTTTGGAAAGGGTCTGTCTATCGGCAATAATGATCGGACTGTACCAGGAGAAATCGTGGTATCATGATGAGAGGTATTGCGATTACTATGATATGAAAGGGGCGGTTGAGGCGCTTTTAAAGGGAATAGGCATCCGCGAGGTTCGTTTCAAAAGGGAGCAGGGCGCGCCGGGATACGATAATGATGTGACATCAGGCATTTACTGCTCAGAGGTCCGCATCGGGCGGATGGGAAAGGTCTCCTCAGGCGTGATGCACGCATACGATCTGAAAGATGAAACCGCCTATGTTTTTGAACTCGACGTCAAACCGGTTTTGACGTTGTTTACCGGCACAAGACAATTTCGTCCCATCCCCAGATTTCCCGCTGTCTTCAGGGATCTCTCGTTCCTGGTAAAACGGCGAATAGAAAGCGCCACGCTCGTTGAGATCATCCGGAAAGAGGGGGGCGGTCTGCTGGAGTCTGTTCAGGTATTCGATCTTTATGAAGGAGAGAGGATCGATCCTTCGGAGAAGGCCATCGCGTTCAGGATATCTTACAGATCTGCGCACGAAACGCTTGAAGGCGAACGGGTCAACCGTTTGCATGAGGCGATTATTGCAAAGATCAGAAAAGAGACCGGAGGCAGATTAAGGGAGGGTTGAGACAATGGTCCACATTCCTGAGAACAGGCGATACTTCCGTATCGGGGAGGCCAGCCGCATCGTGGGCGTCGAGCCGTATGTATTGAGGTACTGGGAAAACGAATTCCCCCAGTTGAGACCCAGAAGGGCCGACTCCCGGCAGAGGACCTACCAGAAAAAGGATTTAGAGACCCTTCTTGAGATAAAGCGGCTCCTTTATGAGGAGCGCATGACCATTGAAGGCGCCAAATTGCGGCTCAAGAAGGAACGGAGCGAGCCGTCAACGACAGGGCACCCGTTTTTCAAAGAGCTGAAGGGAGAACTGCACAAGATACTGGATGCGCTCAGCTAGGTTAGGCGCTTCGTTCCGGTTCTTCCTGCAGGCGGTTTGCACCTTATTAGCTGTTTATCTTGTCACGGAGAACACCGGAGGTCTTGAATACAACGACCCGTCTCGCCCTCAGTTGCAGGTCTTCAGTGGTTTGAGGATTTCTCCCCCGCCGTGCGGATTTTTCTTTGACGACAAACTTCCCGAAACCGCTGATCAGGAGGTTTTCCCCCCTTTCCAGGGTTCCTTTAATGAGTTCAAGGAGTCCTTCCGCTACCGTTCGGGATTGGCTCTTGCTGAGTCCCACCTGATGATAAATCGTGTCAATGATCTTTTCTTTGGTCAGGGCCACCTTATGATCCTCCTCATTGTTGCCGCAGGGTGAAAACCACCTAAGTCTTAAATTTTTAGGGAAAAATATACTCCTGCTGACGGTTGTGTCAAGCATTTTTTAACGTTCTGAACTTTTCTTTCAGTTTATCGTTGACGAATTTAGGAACGAGACCGCTCACATCGCCCCCAAAGCTTGCCGCCTCCTTGATAATGGTGGAACTGATATAGAACCATTTGTAGTCGGTCATCAGGAAGACGGATTGAACATCGCGGTTCAGCTTCCGGTTCATCAGTGCCATCTGGAATTCATATTCAAAATCTGAGAGGGCCCGGAGACCCCTCAGAATGATGTTTGATTTTTTTTGGATCACATAATCGACCAATAATCCGTCATAGGTGTCTACCTCAATATTCGGGTTCCCCTTCAATGCCTCATGGATCATCCCTATCCTTTCATCTACGGAGAAAAGGGGCTCCTTATTGGGGTTATTCAGGATGGCGATAATCAGGCGGTCAAATATGTCCAGACCCCGTGATACAATGCTGAGATGCCCGTTGGTAATCGGGTCAAAGAATCCGGGGTAAATGGCGGTCTTTTTACAGATGTTCATGCCTCGTTCAACTCCTGCTGACGGGTGGATAAGACGAGCGTACGGTTACGGGAATTCCTCAATTCCTCAATCGCCCAATTCATATATACTGATCTTTGTGTCTCCATAGATCCGGAAATGAACCCCTGGAAGCCCTGGAAAAGAAGATGGCAGTTCAGTCTTCCTGCCTGTTTCAATAACGACCTTGGCCCCGGCTGAAAGTCTTTTCCCTCTCAAGATCTCGGCAACCACGCTCGGCACAATATCTCTGGCATAAGGCGGATCCAGAAAGACAAGATCAAATGTTGTTCTCAAAAAGTCGTCTTCCCAGGGGATTCCTTTTTCCAGATCCCTCATCAGGACCCTGCTGCAGCGCCGGCGACCGCAACGCTCAACGTTTTTCCTGATGAGTTCAATGGCTTCAATCCGGTTATCGATAAAAACAGCGTAAATCGCGCCCCGGCTCAGGGCCTCCAGGCCAAGGCTTCCCGTGCCTGAAAAGAGATCCAGCACGTGAGTTCCAGACAGGTCCTGGCCCAGAATATTGAAGACAGCTTCCCGCACGCGATCAGCGGTTGGCCGGATGAGGCGACCTCTCGGGCCCAAGAGGATCCTTCCCCTTGACCGGCCCCCGGTGATTCTCATGCTGCTCCTCTTTAATTACAGGCGTCACCTGCAGAACAGGGCCTTTTCTTCCGCTGTGATTTCATGGCAGATACCCGATAACGGTTTGGCCTGCCTTAACCTTTTGCCTGACCTGAACAGCAATGCTGCTGTCGCAGGGAAGGTATACTTCCAGCCGTGAACCGAACCTGATAAGCCCGAAACGCTGTCCTGTTTCTACATGTTCCCCCTTTTCGATCCAGCATGCGATTCGCCGTGCGATCAGACCTGCGATCTGGATAAAGGCGATCCGTTCATTATGCCCGGTCGTCAATGTGATTGTGTTGTTTTCATTTTCCCTGGAGGCCTTGTCCAGGTTTGCGGAAAAGAATTTTCCAGGGTGATAGGCGATCTCCTCAATGACTCCGCCGATGGGGATCCGGTTTACGTGAACATTGAAAATGGACATGAAGATGCTGACTCTGACCGCTGCCCGGCCGATCGGGCTGTCCTGTCCGTCGAGACGGTGGACCTCCAGAACCGTTCCATCAGCAGGCGTGAGGACCGCCTTCTCCTCAACGGGGGCATGTCTGCGCTCAGGATCCCTGAAAAAGAAGATGATAAAAAGGGCAATGATCCCGATGAGTATCGAGACATGAAAGAGGCCCAGACAGGCAAGGAGGATGCTCAGTCCGCTGCCGGCAAGGATGAAGGGGACCCCTTCTCTTGCCACCGGCCATGTGTTGTGAACGCGTGAATTGTCCAATTTGCAGCTTGATGACCTTTCTTGTCAGGGCCTTGTCGTTGCGTGCGGATCGGGCATAAGCTCTCTTAAGAAAGCGGATCGACCATCTAACGGGCTGGGACTCTATCTTATCTCGATCCTTTTTGTCAATCCCCTTCCGTGAGGGGACGCCTGAGCTTCGAGCTGCGCTTCTTGTGCCGGCATGGCCCCGGGCCAATGGAAACAGCTCTATATTGATTGACGATTATAAACGACCCATGGCAGCAATTCCGCATTCCACGGGATTTTCGCTGTGAACCAGGAGCCGAACCGGGCCTCAAACGGCGGCGAATGGATTGGGCCGGATGTCAGGGGAACGGAGATAGACCGGAATCAGGTCAGAGGGATCATCCAGATCACCATGAAGGAGCCTGTTAAGCGCCAGCGTCCCGACCGCAGAGGCCCTCAGACACCAGCAGTGGGCCGGCGCCAGCACTGCCTGCCGCCCCAGCAGATCCTTCAGCCGGGTCCCCTGGTTCGGGTAATCGTTTCCCACAAAAAGGGCGGGCGTGCGGAACAGGGGAGGGAGTTCGTCAAATTTCACCCAGGTATCTTCACAGGTCCTTTTCAGATGCCTTTCGCTGTCCCAGACAAATCGGGCCACAAAGGCCTCGTCCTTCCTCGAATGGAGAATGGGAACGAGGGGTAGATCTGAATACGGGACTTGAATCGCCATGGCCTCAAGGGTTGACACGCCGACAATGGGAACCCCAAGGGCCTGGCACAATCCTTTTGAAAGAGAGATCCCTATCCTCAGGCCGGTAAAGCTTCCAGGGCCGGTCGCAACGGAGATGCACGTTACCTCGCGGATCTCCCGTGCCGAGGAATCGAGAAGGAACTGAAGCGCCGGCATCAGGTTCCTAAAGTGTCCCTTTTTCTCAGTCGCCAGGTGTTCTGCCAGGAGGGCGCCGCTTTCAGAGAGAAGGGCAAGGGAGAACTGGAGGGCGGATGTGTTGATGGCCAGGATCATATGCGTATTTGAGCTTGTCGAGTTGGCGGTTGAAGATCAAGGGGTTACAAGCAACAATCATCCGGGTGTCACTCAAGAAGCCGTTTGATATCGTTATAGACAACGAAAACCATCAGCAGCACAAGGAGAAAGATCCCCATTTTCTGGAGAAGTTCACGTTTTTTGATATGGAGCGGTTTTCCGATGAACAGCTCTATTAAAAGCAGGACGATAAACCCGCCATCCAGGATCGGTACGGGAAGGAGGTTCAGGATGCCCAGGTTAATGCTGATAACGGCCGTAAAAGGGATCAGATGCACCCAGTTTTCCTGGGCCAGCTGGCCGGTCATCTGGCCGATAAGGATCGGTCCGCCCACCGTCTCGAACGGAATGACCCTCTGGACAAGTTTTACTACGGTCAGACAGGTCAGCTCGATGATTTCCCAGGTTTTTCGGAACCCCTCTGCGACGGCCCCCAGGGGACCGGGATCCATCTTGTCGAATTTACCGGCTGCAACGATCCCGATAAGAGGCGATCGAACCTCTTCGCCGAAGATGTTCCGGGTCACCGAAATTTCCGGGACTACCGTGACTGTCGTATATGCATCCGCTCTTTTTATTTTTACCTGAATGGGTTGTCCCGTATTTCCCTGTATAAGCGCTTTAATCTGCTCCCAGTTCCGTGTGTCCTGACCGTCCACGGACACAATGACATCCCCTTTGAGGAATCCTGCCTTGCTGGCCGGCGAATCGTCTCTGACCTGCCCGATTTCCGTGGTCATCACATGGATCCCGGCCACCATATAAAAACCGCAGAAGATGACCAGGGCGAGAAGCAGGTTGAACAGGGGACCCGCAGCGACAATGGCGATCCGTTTCGCCACATGCTTGTTGCTGAAGGATTTCGCTTCGTCTTCAGCGGAGAGGGGCTCTTCCTCTTCATCGGCGTTTTCTCCCAGCATTTTCACATAGCCCCCCAGGGGGAGCGTGGAAATAAGGTACTCTGTTTCTCCCACCTGTTTGCCTATCAGTTTCGGACCGAAGCCCAATGAGAATTTGAGGACCTTTACGCCAAAATACTTGGCGGCCAGAAAATGACCCAGCTCGTGAAAAAATATCAGTACACCGAGTACCACGAGGAAAGGGAGGATGTAGTAAAGAAAAAAGTGCATGATTCAACCTGAATCCTTAAAAAGATTGACGTTCTAACCTGATGGGGTCCTGTCTTGTATTTTTCCGTCCAGAAACTTGAGGGCCGTGTCCCGTGCCCACCTGTCTGCGGCCATAACCGCCTCAATGCTTTCCACGGGAGAGGGGACATGGGCATCCATGGTCTTTTCTATCAGGGCCGGGATATCCAGAAAACCGATCATTCCCCTCAGAAAGGCGTCGACCGCGATCTCATTGGCGCCGTTTAAAACAGCAGGCATGCTTCCCCCGGTTGCCGCTGCTTGCAAGGCCAGTTTCAAACACCTGAATCGTTCCATGTCCGGTTTCTGAAAGCTGAGGTCCCCGATTTTTTCCAGATCCAGCCGGGGAAGACTGTTGCTGAGATGTCGTGGATAAGCGAGGGCGTAGGCGATCGGAATCGTCATGTCAGGAATGCCCATCTGACCGATAACAGAGCCGTCCCTGTATTCCACCATGGAGTGCAGGATGCTCTGAGGATGAATCAGAATATCTATCTGATCCATTTCCAGATCAAACAACCATCTGGCCTCAATGACCTCAAGCCCTTTGTTCATCAGGGTCGCAGAATCAATGGTGATTTTGGGGCCCATTTGCCAGTTGGGATGCCTGAGGGCCTGAGCGGCTGTGATATCGTGCATCCTGTCAAGGGGGAGGTCCCTGAAAGGTCCTCCTGAAGCGGTCAGGATCACCCGTTTGATGTCTTCGCGCCGGTGTCCCCTCAGAGACTGTAGTATTGCACTGTGTTCACTGTCGATCGGGAGAATGGTCACACCCCTGTTTCTGGCTTCCGTCATGACCAGAGGTCCGGCCATAACCATGGTTTCCTTGTTGGCAAGGGCGATATTCTTTCCGGCCCTGATGGCCTCATAGGTAGGTATCAGGCCCGCTGCACCAGTCATGGCAGAGACAACCGTATCGACGCCTTCAAGGGTTGCCAGGCGCACGAATCCCTCGACACCAAAAAAGACCTCGGGGGCTTTGTTTGCCGGCAGTCGGGAAGTGATCCCTGCTGCGACCGATTCATTGAGAACAGCCACGGCCTCAGGCCGGAAGGCCTGTATCTGGTCTAAAAGGAGTTCCCCGTTCCTGCCGGCCGAAAGGGCCACAATCCTGTATTCCTCCGGGTGCGTTCTGGCCACTTCGAGGACACAGACGCCGATGGATCCGGTTGCGCCTAACAGGGCGATTTTTTTCATGGGTACGCTCCGCCGCAGATGAATCGTGAGTGATGATGAAGCATGTGCATCAGGCTATGATGACCCCAGATCAAAAGAGAGATAGACATACAGCACGGGGACGGCAAAAAGGAGGCTGTCTATTCTGTCGAGCATGCCTCCGTGCCCCGGGAGAATACGGCCTGAGTCCTTTACACCGTGGTTTCGCTTCAGCATCGATTCGCAGAGGTCGCCGATCTGGCCCGCTGCGGACAGGATGCCCGCAAGGATCAGCACCTTCAGATCCAGAGGGCAGGGGCCGATGAGACGAATGAAGAGGGATGCCGACACGATACCCGAGACCAGCCCGCCGATGGCCCCCTCCCAGGTCTTGTTCGGACTGACGGCTTCGTACAGCTTGTGCCTTCCCAGGAGTCTCCCGAAATAAAAGGCGCCCGTGTCGCTCGCAAAGATAACCGTCAAGAGGAAAAATATCCAGAGCGGTCCTTTCGGACGTACGTCAATCAGTATCAGGAGGGCAAGGGGCAATGCCGTGTAAACAGGGCCGAAGAGTGTCCTGCCGAGATCTTCCGCAGCATGTTTTTGTGGAAGCGCCAGCATGAACGATGTCATCGGAACCAGGGCCCACAGCAGTATAATGGCCGGCACAAACATGATCTGGCGAAGGTAAACGGCAGCGAAGAGCAAAAATGTCAGAAGATAGGAGGCACAGAGGACATGCTTCGGGAGGCGTGCTGCGGTCATGGCATAATATTCCATGAGTGCCCCGAGAGAGGCAGCGCAGATGACCGAATAGAACAACCATCTGGGACCTGGGCCTACAAGAAAGATGAGTATCGGTAAGGCAATTATGGCTGTCAGCCATCGTTTCAGATGCATCATTTCCTACCGGCGCTGTTGTTCACCCGGCTCCCACTCAGGCTTCTTAGCCCTTGCTCTCCGCCCCCCTGCCTCCAAAGCGCCTGTCCCGCTTCTGATAGTCCCGGATCGCCTCCAAATACTCGTTTTTGCCGAAATCAGGCCACAGGGTGGGGGTGATATAGATTTCACTGTATGAGATCTGCCACAGGAGGAAGTTGCTGATACGGTATTCGCCGCTGGTCCTGATCAGCAAATCAGGGTCCGGCATTCCTGATGTATAGAGCGCATCTGAGACCATCTGCTCGGTGATGTCATGCGCACCGATTTCGCCGCGTTGTACCCGTCCTGCAATCTTCGATACGGCGTCGAGGATCTCCTGCCTGCCCCCGTAGCTGAGGGCCAATGTCAGGGTCATCCGGCTGTTGCAGGAGGTCTTTTCGATGGTGTCCAGAAGGATGTCCCTGGTGCGTTCGGGAAGCCTTGACGTCCTGCCTATGGTCTTGAGCCTGATTCCGTTTTCCTGCATCTCTCCCAATTCGTTTTTTAGGAACCGGTTAAGGAGTTTCATGAGCGCCTTAACTTCGTGCGCGGGTCTTTTCCAGTTTTCTTCTGAAAAGGCATAAAGGGTGAGCCATCGGATACCGATTTTACGGCTCAGTGTCACGATTTCTCTCACAGCGTCGGCGCCCTGCTGGTGCCCCCGGATGCGGCTGAGCCCCTTCTTTTTTGCCCACCGGCCATTGCCGTCCATGATGATGGCGACATGATCAGGCAACTGTCTCAAATCAATGGGTGTCATGGTGTTTTATCAAAAACGCTGGTCAGAACAATGTGCAAAGAAGCGTGGGGCGGAGGATCAAAATTCTATGATCTCCTTTTCTTTACGGGAGGTTATCTCATCGATTTTCTTAATGAACTCATCCGTTATTCTCTGCACTTCATCCTGCGCCCGGTAGAACTCATCTTCTGAGATCTCCTTTTCGTTCTTGAGTTCCTTGAACATGTCGTTGGCTTCCCGTCTCAGATTGCGGATCGAGATGCGGTTCTCCTCGGCCATCTTCTTTGCCAGCCTGGCCAGCTCTTTCCTTCTCTCTTCTGTCAATGGCGGGATCGAGATCCTGATGATCTTGCCGTCGTTTGCAGGGGTGAGACCCAGTTCGGATTTCAGAATGGCCTTTTCGATGTCGCCGATAATGGACAGGTCCCAGGGTTGAATGGTGAGGAGACGGCTATCCGGAACAGCCATGGACGCCACCTGCTCCAACGGCATCTGGGTGTCATAGCAGTCGACCTTGATGCCTTCCAGAAGGGCGGTTGAGGCCCGCCCTGTCCTGATTCTCTTATAGTCCCTTTCAAGGGCCTCGGCAGTCCTGGTCATTTTCTGACGCATTTCAGAAAGGATTTCGTCCTTCATGGTGCTTCTCCTCTCCTGCTCCGGCCTACAGGCCGCAACCCAATTAAGGCCATGTCGTTTGAGGTTGGAGGACCGCTTCGTCTGAGGTTGGAGGGAAGAAATTTATTGCCTCAAACCTCCCTCCTCCAACCTCCAACATCTTCGCTTCCTGTGCAGAAGTTACAAACAAAGACGCCAAACCGGACAGACAGGCAGTACGAGTTCCAAAATGGAACCCCGGTGACATGAGAAACCGGATGTCACCGGGCGGGCATGGCGCTGCGGCAAAAATCAGCCCTCAGCTTCACCTAACTGAAATCGGACAAATCGTCGGATGACGATGTTTTCGCCTGTCTTGGCGATCAACTCGTTCAACAGGTCCTGAACCGTGATGTCCGGATTCTTTACAAAAGGCTGTTCCAGAAGGCATGCCTCGGAATAGTATTTGTTGAGTTTACCTTCCACGATTTTTTCAATGACCTTTTCAGGTTTTCCAGATGAATTGGCCTGGGACGCATAGATCTCTTTCTCTTTTTCCAGGACATCCCCGGGCACGCTGTCCCGATCGATGGCGAGCGGGCTTGTCGCGGCAACCTGAATAGCGATATCTTTTACAAAGTTGGTGAAATCATCCGTTTTGCCTGTGAAGTCTGTTTCACAGTTCGCCTCGACCAGCACCCCGATTTTTCCCCCTGCATGGATATAGGCCTGCACCTGACCCTGGGAGGTGGCGCGTCCCCCGCGTTTCTTGGCCGTTGCAATGCCCTTCTTTCTCAGATAGTCGATGGCCTTGTCAATGTCTCCGTTGCATTCCGAAAGCGCTGTCTTGCAATCCATTATGCCAACGCCGGTCTTTTCTCTCAGTTCTTTGATGGTTGAAGTCGATATCGTCAATTTGTACCCCCCAGTCGATGGTTAATTTGTGATGATTGAATGGTGCTTTCCGGCTGGTCCTCCCTCCGGCGGGCGGGTCGTCCGGCGGTCCTTCCGATGAATGTCTTTGAATCGACAGTTATGGCTGATCAGACACGGCTTGGTGCTCATCCATCGTTTCCCCGGCTTCAGAAGCCCCGGTTTTTGGCAGGACAATGATTTCGGGCCCATCCTCCGCTTCAGCAGCGCGAGGGGTTTCGGCGGCCTCAGCTTCGGAAGCTTCCTGCTCCTTTCTTAAGGCATCTTCTTCTCTTAACCGCTGCTCTGCGATATTATGGCCTTCGATGCAGGCGTCTGCAATCTTGGAACATATGAGCCTGATGGCACGAATGGCATCGTCATTGCCCGGTATAAGAAAGTCGATTTCATCCGGATCGCAGTTGGTGTCGGCGATGGCAACAACAGGGATGCCGAGCTTTTTGGCCTCCTTGACGGCTATTTTTTCCCTCTTGGGATCGACAACGAACAATGCTCCCGGGAGTTCATCCATATTCTTGATTCCACCGAGATTCTTCTCGAGTTTAAACAGTTCCTTGTTCATCTTCAGAATTTCTTTTTTCGTATACCGTTTGATAGAGCCGTCCTCTTGCATCCGTTCGAGTTCTCTAAGGCGGGAGATGCTTCTCTTGATCGTCTGGAAGTTGGTGAGGGTGCCTCCCAGCCATCGGTTGACCACATAGAACATACCGCACCGCTCACTTTCTTCCACAACAGATTCATGTCCCTGTTTTTTGGTGCCGACAAAAAGCACGGGGTATCCTTCAGAGACTGTCCTGACAATGAAATCATAAGCGATCTTAATGAGTCTCACCGTCTTCTGAAGGTCAATGATGTGGATCCCGTTTCGCGCACCGAAGATGTACGGTTTCATTTTGGGATTCCAGCGTCTTGTCTGGTGACCAAAGTGCACACCTGCTTCCAGAAGTTGTTTCATGTTGATAATTGCCGCCATTCTATCCTCCTTGATTGTGAGATCGACTCGGATCTCATTGCCGGTTTTTCCTCGGTTCGGAGACTCTGTTGCCCATAAGGCGGCAGAGCACCTGGCAGAAGTCCAAACCTGTGTTTTTCGCCAATTGACCTTTTTAGCCCCGCCGCAGCGGGGGAACGCCATCTCTGATGAACCTCTTCCTCCAATGGACCGATAAACGCCATTTCTCCAACATCGGGGTTGCGCTGCTCCGCCTGATCTGGTATGCTCTGACAGGAACCGCTGTCAGAGGCTTCGGGGCTCTTTGCCGTTTTCACCATGGCATGCCCGGGCTTGAAATACCTCGGATTTGTCGATGAGGCTCAAAAATTCATAAGTTTGTAGATATAACATCGGCTCTTTTGATTTGCAAGAAAAAAATGGGAAAACCGGAGCGCTGACACGTGACACCCGGAATCCGAAACCTGAATCCGTCATCTGCAATGAATGATGCATTCGCAAAAAGTCAATCCCGCCACGGCGGGACTCGCGCAAAGACGCAAAGCACGCAAAGATATCTTTAATATTTCAAATAGATTAGCCCTGTGTTCTCTGGGAGCTCTGTGAGAAATATCACTTTTTACGAGACCATCAATGAATCAACATGGATGCACCCCTTAAAAAAGGCTCCCCATGGGCCTCTTATCCTGTTTTCAGATGGCTGAAATGTTACGAAAGGATTGTTATGGACGAAAAGATCAAGAAGGGAATCCGACGGCTGGCCGAAGATGCCGAGGCTGGCATCGCCCGGACTGTCCTGCGCTGGAAATACAAGAAAGAGGGGGTATCACCTCCAGGGGACGATGTGCTCGAAACCCGTTCCCGAGCGGTTGCCGACCAGGCCCGTCATGTGATTTCAAACAGGGGGAAAAACGTCTGGAACGCGTTCAGGAAGGTCTATGCCCAATCCGGGGTCAAGGAGGACCCAGACGAGTGATATACAGCAGACAGCTGCTTGACATCAGAAGAGATCTGGACCAGGCCGAAAGGGAGAGCCTTTCGCCATGGGCCTGCCTCAGCCGCGATGCCGCAAGAAAAGAGGATGACCCTGATATCGACCAGGGACACAGACAGAATTTTTCAGTGGATTCCGATCGGATCCTGCATTCGCTGGCTTACTCCCGGTATATCGATAAGACCCAGGTTTTCTATCTCATCGAAAACGATCATATTACCCACAGGGTCCTGCACGTGCAACTCGTATCCAAAATCGCAAGGACCGCGGGCCGCCTTCTTCATCTCAATGAAGACCTGATCGAGGCCATAGCCCTCGGGCACGATATCGGGCACGCACCGTTTGGTCATGACGGGGAGAAATTTCTCTCGGAATTGTGTGAATCCCATCATATCGGTCGATTTCTCCATAATATACAGGGCGTCCGCTTCCTGCAGAAGATCGAAAGGAAGGGAAAGGGGTGGAATCTGACATTGCAGGTTCTGGACGGGATCCTTTGCCATGACGGGGAGATTCATTCCCAGTATCTCGAACCCAGATGGGAGAAGTCCTTTGATGCCCTGACTGAGGAGATGCGGGAAAAGGCGCAGGATCTTAACATGGAGCTCCTGCCCATGACATTGGAGGGGTGCGTGGTCAGGATGGCGGACACCATCAGCTATATCGGACGGGATATCGAAGATGCCATCAGGCTCGGCCTGATCAGCCGTCGGGATATCCCCGAGGATTGTCGAGAGGTGCTGGGAGATACGAACGGAACGATCGTCTATACCCTTGTGGAGGACCTTGTCGCCAACAGCCTCGATAAGCCGTATCTCAGCTTCAGCGGCGACGTGGGATCGGCGTTGAAAAAGCTGAAGCTGTTTAATGAAGAATCCATCTACAGGGATTCCAGGGTCAAGGCGCAGACGGAGAAGATACATCTCATGTTTCATCTGTTATTTGAGAAATATCTTGAGGACCTTGAGATGAGCAATTCAGACTCCGACATCTTTAAAGGTTTTTTGGATGGGATGTCTCATCAATATGTCAAGCATATGGCGCCTGCTGCCATTGTCCGCGATTTTGTTGCAGGCATGACGGATGAATACTTCCTGGGGCAGTGCCGGAAAAAACTCATTCCTGAGACGCGGCCGGCATTTTCAGTCTGAGGCCCGCGGGGGACAGTGTGTGCGCGGAAAGCCACGACTGTTTTTTGATAAATTTTGTTGACAAAAGGAGTGCGACGGACTAATTGTGTATTCGCAATGCGGGGCCTGCTGCCCGTTTCATGCTGAAATATAGGGCATTATTCTTTAAGAAAATACAAAATTCCTATCTCTCGAATAAAGCCTTTGAATAAAGGATTTCAAATCAAATACCATGAGAATGCTCAACCGGGTGTTTCCGGATCCGCTTTCGTGAGACACATTGCCGCCATTGCTGTTTCCTGTTGAGGCATGAGATACACTGCATACATAATGATAGAACACAATTCCTTTTATCCTGAATGCAATCAGAGCCGAGTCTTTTCGTGGTCCGATCCCTGGTGGTTGACGCGCTGCCGATAAGCAGCCGTTTTAAAGATCCGATTGATCTGCACGAACCCACGCCGGAACGTGTGGCGCGACGTGCAGATAATTTGTAATCAAGAAAGTGCAGGCCCTGCATGCAGTTCTCGTCCGCCGCGGTCAGCAGGTGAGCCTGATGCGAGGCGCCGGTCACTGACGATTGCGAGATCACTTCATATTATTTTCATAACAGAAGAGCCAGACAACATTTTAACCGCAAAATGGAGGCCCGTGATATGGTTCAGGGGGGGGGACTCAAAGAAGGCGAGACCATTCTGAGGATTGAGGATGTGCATATGTATTTCGGCAAGGTGGCCGCCCTGGCCGGGGTGAACCTGAACGTCAGGAAGGGAGAAATTCATTCGATTATCGGGCCGAACGGGGCTGGAAAGACCGTCATGATGAACTGCATCAACGGGCTGTATAAACCCCAGAAGGGAGAAATCTATTTCAAAGGGGAACGCGTTACCCATCTGAAGCCCTATGCGCGGGCTGAGCGGGGCATTTCGCGCACCTTTCAGAAACTGGAACTCTTTGGCGGCATGTCGGTCCTGGACAACATTCGTTTAGGTCGGCATATCCATCTCAAAAGCGGTATTTTGGCCGGTTCGGTGTACGTGGGGAAGACCCGGCAGGAAGAAATTGCGTCCAGAAAGTTCATTGAAGAAGAGATCATCGACCTTCTCGAGATCGAGAGCATCCGGGACAAGCCTGCCCATATGCTTCCTTACGGACTGCAGAAGCGGGTGGAGCTGGGAAGGGCGCTGGCCCTCAATCCTGAACTCATCCTGCTGGATGAGCCGCTGGCAGGGTTGAATCTGGAAGAGGTGGAGGATATGGCCCGGTTTATCCTTGACATCAATGAAGAGGAACGGTGGAAGGTCACCTGCGTTCTGGTTGAGCACGACATGGGGGTGGTCATGGACATCTCTCACCGGGTCAATGTGCTCAATTTCGGCAACCAGATTATGGACGGCCCGCCCGAGGAGGTTCAGGGGAATCCGGAGGTCATCAAGGCCTACCTGGGTGAAGAGGATTTGTATTCCACAAGGAGGTAACAAACGCAATGGGTGGAAACGGGATGGAAATCACCAAGGAGCTCACGATCCCCAGGCTTTTTGTTACGCAGTGCCGGAAGTACGGCGACAGGAAAGTGGCCATGCGGGAGAAGGAGTTCGGTATCTGGATCCCTTTTACCTGGCAGGACTATTACGACAATGTCAAGTATCTCAGCCTCGGCATGGTCAGCCTTGGTTTGAAACGCGGGGACAAGGTGGCAATGATCGGGGATAATCGTCCTGAGGGGCTCTGGGCCGAGATGGCGGCCCTCTGCGCGGGCGGTGTTGCTGTCTGGCTGTTCCAGGACTGCATGATGGAGGAGGTCAAGTATATCATTGACCACTCGGATTCCAGGTTCTTTTTCGGTGAAACCCAGGAGGAGGTGGACAAGGCCCTGTCCATCAAGGACGAATGTCCCAAGCTGAAAACCATTGTCTGGGATGACCCCAAGGGGATGAGAAACTACCACCAGGAATATCTCATCAGCATCAAGAGGGTTCAGGAGCTCGGAAAGGCGCTGGATCAGAAAGAGCCGGACCTCTTCGAAAAAATGGTGAATGAGGGGACCGGGGATGATGTATGCCTCCTCTTTTACACCTCCGGCACCACGGCCCTTCCCAAAGGGGCGCTGTTGACCCACTGGAACATGCTCACCATGGGCCGGAATCTCATGGCCGTCGACCCCTGTTACGACACCGATGATTTCGTATCGTATCTCCCTTTTGCCTGGATCGGCGAGCAGATGATGTCCATCTCGTGCGGTCTCCAGATCGGATACACCCTCAATTTCCCGGAAGAACCTGAGACCGCCCAGGAAAATATTCGCGAGATCGGCCCCCATGTGATGTTTGCGCCGCCCCGTTTGTACGAGGGGATGACGCGTCAGGTCCAGGTCAAGTATATTGATTCCACCTGGATCAAGAGGAAGGTATATGAATTCGCCACGTACGTGGGGTACAAGGCCGCCAACCTCAGGTTTGAAAAGAAGCCGGTGCCGCTGGGCCTGAGATTCTTGAACTGGGTCGCCTCCATCACCATGCAGAAGAAGCTCAAGGACCACCTGGGCCTGTCAAGACTCCGTCACTGCTACACCGGCGGCGCGGCCATGGGACCGGATCATTTCCGGTTTTTTCATGCCCTCGGCGTCAACCTGAAACAGATCTACGGTCAGACCGAAATCGCCGGCATATCCATCGTGCACAGGGACGGGGATGTCAAATTCGATACGGTCGGGACCCCGATCCCGGAAACAGAGGTCAAGATCACCGAAGAGGGCGAGATCATATCCAGGAGCCCATCCGTGTTCATCGGGTATTACAAGAACGAAGAGGCCACTCAAAAGACCCTTGTGGATGGCTGGCTCTATTCCGGGGACAGGGGATTTATCGACGAAGACGGTCACCTGGTGGTGTTTGACCGGTCCAAAGATGTGATGACCCTCTCAGACGGCAGGCCGTTCTCGCCCCAATACCTCGAAACAAGGCTCAAATTCAGCCCCTTTATCGGGGAGGCATGGGCCATCGGCGACAAGCGGGAATACGTTACAGCTGTCATGTGCATCGATTATGCCGTGGTGGGGAAATGGGCGGATGATAAGAAGCTCAATTATACCAGCTACATGGAACTCTCCCAGAAGCCGGAGGTCTATGACCTGGTGCAGAAGCAGATTGAGGAGGCCAACAGGGATCTCCCTGCAGTTGCCAAGATCCGCAAGTTCGTCAACCTCTACAAGGTATTCGATGCCGACGATGAAGAATTGACACGGACATCCAAATTGAAACGGGCCTTTGTGGAAAATCGGTATAAGGATATCGTAAATGGCCTCTATTCGGGTGCCGACACCGTTCATATGGACACGAAGATCACCTACGAGGATGGAAGGGAGCAGCGGATCAAGACCGATCTGCATATTCAGAAGATCAATGTATGATGGTCTCGTAAAAAGCTATTTGATGCCGTGAGTGGCACTGTAACCGAAAATAACTGAAGCATATCAATATGTTATGCTTTAGTTATTTGAAAGTCGTCACCCCGTTGAATCCCGCCAAATGGCGGGACGGGGTCCAGGTTTTTCATAAGTGGTAGGGAACACTGGATTCCGGCTCCCGGATCAGAGTCCGGGATCCCGCATAGGCGGGACCGGAATGACGAAAAGAGAGCATTTTCGACTTGTTACGAGACCATCAAGGTGTAGAGAGTAGGGAGCAGGAAATAAAACAGGGAGGAAGTTGAGAATGGAGCTGTTTCTGATGAGTTTGACCACAGGCATCATGGTGGGAGGCATCTATGCCTTAGTGGCCCTGGGGTGGGTCCTTATCTACAAGTGCTCGGGCGTCCTCAATCTGGCCATGGGCGAGCTGACCATCATCGGGGCGTATGTGAGCTATACCTTTCACGCCATCGGTGTTCCCTTTATCCCTGCCGTTTTGTTGACCCTGATGGTGGGGATTGCCTTAGGTATCCTGACAGAACGCATCTTCCTGGACAAGCTCATCGGCGAGCCGATTCTGGCCGTTATCATGGTGACCGTGGGGCTCTCCTTTTTCTTAAAGGGCCTTGTAGGATATCTATGGGGTTCCGACACCCGGGTCTTTGATCCCCCTGTTTTCGACATCCACCCGATCTCGGTCGGATTTCTCCAGGTATCCCCTGTCTATCTCTGGTCTTTTATCCTGTCGATTGTCCTCTTGATCGTCTTTGTCTGCTTCTTCAAGTACACGCGATGGGGTCTTTCCATGCAGGCCACGGCCGATGATGAAACGGCCGCGCTTTCTTTAGGCGTGAGCGCCCGGTTCGTGTATGCCGCCGCATGGGCCATTGCATTCATGAGCGCGGGCGTGGGCGGGGCCCTGCTCGGAAACATCAACGGCATCAACGTCTCTGTCGGTTATCTGGGTTTGCTGGTGTTGCCCGCGGTTGTCCTGGGCGGGCTCAATTCCGTGCCCGGGGCCATTGTGGGCGGCATCCTGATCGGCCTGCTACAGAATTTTTCAGGGACCTATCTCGATCAGTATTTTCCGGGCGGGGTCAAGGAGATCGTCCCCTTTGCCTTCATGGCGGTCTTTCTCCTTTTCAAGCCCTATGGCCTCTGGGGTTGGGAGCGGATTGAGAGAGTATAGATTAGGGAATTTCGAACTGAAGAATTGAGGGATTCATTGTGTAATTCCTCAATAACTGAATTCCTAAATTTGACAATTGCGAGGTTTTGCCTATGTCCAGTGTATGGTTGCCCTGTGGGGATTACCACCAGAATTATGCTGAGGATCAGGGATGGTGGCAGTCAACATTCATCAAGGGGAAGATGATCCTGCTCCTGGCCGTTGTTTTTATCGGCATTCCCCTTTTTACGGATGAATACTGGATGAGTGTGGGGACTATGATCGGATATACCGCGATGGGCGCCCTGGGAGTCCAGCTCCTCATCGGGTATTCCGGTCTTCTCACCCTGGGCCATGCCGCCTTTATAGCGGTGGGGGCCTACACCAGCACCATGCTGATACTGCAGTTCCCCTGGCCCCGCTTCCTGCTCGAGTCGGGGCTTGCCTATCCGGTCAGCATCCTTGCGGCCGGGATTGTCGCGGGGCTTTGGAGCGTCCTTTTCGGCCTACCTTCTGTAAAGGTGAAAGGCTTCTACCTGATCCTCACCACCATGGCGGCCCAGTTCATCACCGTGGATTTTATCCTGACCCAGTATATCAGCCAGATCGGCGGCAGGGGCCAGGCCTTTTCCCTCCCCCCCGGCACCATCAAGATAGGGCCCTGGGTCATCGATAATGAACGAAGCGTCTATTACCTCATGGCCGTTCTGCTGACGTTGATGGTCATCGTCCTGGCCAACCTGCTCAGATCCAAGCCGGGCCGCGCCTGGGTAGCCATCCGGGACAATGATATCGCAGCCGAGGCCCTGGGCATCAATATCGTCTGGTACAAGCTCCTCTCCTTTTTCGTGGCCGGGTTTATGGCAGGCGTTGCCGGCGCGTTCTGGGTATGCAACACCGCTGCCCTGAGCCCTGAGCACTTCCAGTGGTTTCTGTCCCTCTGGCTGGTGGGGGTGATTTTGATCGGCGGGGTCGGTTCGATCCAGGGGGCTATCTTCGGATCCATTTTTATGGTTCTCGTCATGGAGCTGCTGCAGATGGCGGCGATTCCGTTGGCCGATTATTACCCCAAGATCCTTATTGATTTCGCCTATATCAAGGATATGGCATTCGGTCTGGCCATCTGTGCCTTTCTCATCTACGAGCCCAACGGGCTGGCCTATCGATGGTGGCAGGCAAAGAACTACTTCAACCTGTGGCCCTTTTCATATTAGACGGACAGGGTCGTTTCGGTATTGAAAGATGATCGGAAGCATCGGATATCCAACGTGGCATGACCGATCGATGTTTTGAGAACTCAACCAAAATGCGAAAGGAGGTGAATCCATTTAATTGTTCGGTTCGGTGAGAGAGGTTCATAGCATGTTTTCATAACAGCAAAGGGGGGAAAATCTATGAAGAAAAGCATTTCTCTAAAGGTGTGGGTAGTGTTGCTGGCGGTGGCTTTCCTGGCAGGGTTTTCGACGATCGCTGCGGCCAAGGAGATCAGGGTCGGCGGGATCATGGATACGACCGGGGCCACATCGGACGTCGGCAAGGATTATGCCATCGGCATGTCGGACGCGTATAAGTATATCAATTCGCAGGGTGGCGTCAACGGCAAACAGATCAAGTACACGTGGTTCGATTACGGGTATCGGATTCCCGAGGCCATCACCAAATACAAGATGTTGAAGCGGATTGGAAATGTTGTCATCATGGGTTGGGGGACCGGCGATACCGAGGCCCTGTCGCCCACGGTCAACAAGGATCAGATTCCTTATGTATCGGCATCCTATTCCGCCCATCTGACAGACCCGAAAAAAACCCCTTACAACCTGTTCTTTTCATCAGACTATTCCACCAATGCCAGGGCCGCCATCACCGCCTGGTTTGACAAAAAATGGAAGAACCATCCGGACTTCGGCAAGAGAGCGCCGAGATTTGCCTGTGTGTACATGTTCGCATCTCCCTACTGCTCTGCCCCGATCAAGGCGATAAAGGACCAGGCGACCCTCCTGGGTTTTGAGATCGGTCCGGATCAGGACGTATCGCTCTTTGCCCTGGATACCAAGAGCCAGGTCATGGCCCTGAAACCATTCAAACCGGATCTCCTCTGGCATGGAAACACGACCATGTCGGTTGCGGCCACAGTCCGCGATGCCTATGCCCTCGGGCTCGGCGCGGCCTGGATCATCAATAACTGGGGGTTTGATGAAAACCTGCCCCGCCTGGCCGGAGAGGCGGCAGAAGGCGTCATGGGCGCCACGCCGTGTGCCTTTTTTGGAGAAAATGTGAAAAATATGGACCTGGTCGTTTCCTCAGCCGAGAAATACAGCCCGGGCGTGCCCCTGGGAAAACGTCTCAACCGGACCATCCAGGCCTGGGGAGACGCCCTGATCACATGGGAAGCCATGAAACGGGCGGACAAGAAAGGCGTGGATCTGACCAAGGCAGGGTGTGGTCCTGCCATTATGAAAGAGGGCTTTGAAACCTTCCGTAATTTTGACATCGGTCTCGGCGCCGCACCGATCAGTTTCACCGCAACCGATCACAGGCCGGCCACCGGGTGTATTGTCCAGGAATGGAAGGGCGGGAAATTCCAGGTGGTGGAAAATGTGGACCTTAAGAAAAGATGGCCTGACCTGTGGGAAACCAAGTGGTTGGGATGGTAGAAAACCGAGAACATCACCCCTGGAGGTAGGGTCTTGGAGAACACAGAGGCAATACTGAAGATCAATAATGTCGAGGTGAAGTACCACGAGGTCATTCTGGTGCTCAAGGGCGTTTCCATCGAGGTGCCCCGCGGGGGCATCGTTGCACTGCTTGGGGCTAACGGCGCAGGCAAGAGCACGACCCTCAAGGCCATTTCCGGCCTGCTCAAGACCGAAGACGGCGAGGTGACCGATGGGGGCATCCTGTATGAAGGGAAGTATATCCATCACGAAAGGGCTGCAAAAATCGCCAAGGCCGGGATCGTTCAGGTCATTGAAGGCCGGAAGGTGTTCGAACACCTGACCGTTGAGGAGAATCTCAAGGTGGGGGCCCACCTGAGGAAGACCGGATCTGTAAAGGACAAACTTCAGATGGTGTACCACTACTTCCCCAGGCTTGTGGAGAAACGGGCCGAAACCGCCGGCTTTGTGAGCGGCGGCGAGCAGCAGATGACCGTTGTGGGAAGGGCCTTGATGACCGAGCCCAAGCTGGTGTTGCTGGATGAACCTTCCATGGGGCTGGCCCCGATGCTCATTCATGAAATCTTCAATATCGTCACGAAGCTGAATCAGGAGGAAAAAATTTCCATCCTTCTCGTCGAGCAGAATGTCAAGCTGGCCCTGAGGGTGGCGCCTTATGCCTATGTCATGGAGACCGGCAGGATCGTGATGGATGACACATCTGAGAAGTTGAGTGAGAATGAAGATATCAAGGACTTCTATCTCGGCATGGGGGGTGGTGGAAAGAAAAGCTTTCGCGATGTAAAACATTACAAGCGAAGAAAGAGATGGTTGAGCTGAACTTCAAAAATGGAGGTCTATTATGAAGAAGAAACTGGCTTTGATGACAGTGCTCCTTTTTGGCTTGAGTGTCGCTATGATGTCCTGCGTCACGACCCAGGTCAAACCCACCGACAAGAATTTTGTTGCGCCCAAGGTTGAACTCAACTCTATTCAGATAGAGTATTGGGAGGGCTTCTGGCATTATGGCAAGGCACCGGTGGAAAAGGGTAATGCCCCCAAATTCGGCGGATCTTCCCCGGTCACGCTCGACTTTGTATTTGAAATCACCAACCCGAATTCATTTCCTGTGCAATTGCAATCCTCCCAGTTTTTCCTGTTCTTTGAAGATTATGATCTACGTGTCGTCAATGATAATAATTCACAATGGATCCCCGCAGGTAAAACAAATACAAAGGTGCTTCATGTAACCCTTACGGCTACCACCACATGGGCTAAGTTTCTATTGGCTGGAAAAGAACTTGCCGCCAAAAGGGGGGATGACCCCTGGAAAAAAGTTGAGGGATGGTGGCTTGCCCTTCCGGACATGTCGTTTCCGATTGATCTGAAGGACGGCGCCTTCGTTTTTGAGGCCGGTGGGATTGTTAAGGCTGTACCAATTAACATAAGATACCCTTAGAATAATTCAAAATAGCTAACTTAAACTTCGAAAAGAGGGGTTAGACCTTCGTTTGACAACGGTTTCAGCAATGAGGAGACAGTGTCAGATCTGAAAGTCTGACCCCGCTTTTTTTACGAGGAAGACTATGGGATTATACGATTTTACCTTTTATGACCTGATCAGCCGCAATGCGACTGCCTTTGGCGGAAAAGAGGCCTGGTATGAGGTGGATGACGGCCGGACCCTGACCTTTTCCGAGTATAAGGAAAAGGTGGACCGCCTTGCCTGCGGTCTCAAGAAGTCAGGCATCCAAAAAGGAGACCGGATCGGGGCGGTCGGGAAGAACAGCCTTGAATATTTTCTCCTGTACGGGGCCGCGGCGGCCCTGGGGGCCGTCATGCTCCCCATCAACTGGCGGCTCTCCGCCGATGAGGTGGGATACAACCTGAATGACTGCCAGCCGAGGCTGGTGTTTGCGGACAAGGAGTTCCAGGAAGGCATCAAGGGCCTGAAGGACAGGCTGCCCACTGTAGAAAAAACCTTCAATCTGGGGCCCGGGGGCGGCGTGTTTTCCGATTTTCAGTCTTTGCTGGACCAGGGAGCTGAATTTGACGCTGCGGAGGTCCATACGGATGACGGATTTGTCATTATCCACACCGCGGCTGTCGCAGGAAGGCCCAGGGGCGCCCTGCTGAGTCACGGCAATGTGCTCTGTGCGGATATGCACCTGAATTATCTCTGTCATATGACGCCGGAAGATGTCCATCTCAATATCCTTCCCCTCTTTCATGTGGGCGGACTCTTCATGGTGACGTCCACCTTTCACGCGGGCGCCCTGAATCTCAATGTGAGTAAGTTCGATGCGGAACAGGCTGTAAAACTCATCGCCGAAAAAAAGGCCTCCCTGCTGATAGAGTTCCCCCCTATCCTGCAATCGATCCTGGAACAGCACGAGAAGACAGGAATCGACATCCGTTCTCTGAGGGCGGTTGCCGGCCTGGAATCTCCTCAAACCATTGAAAAATATCAGGAGCTTACGGGCGGCTCCTTCTATGTCATGTATGGGCAGACCGAGACATCGTGCCTGGCCACTTTCGGAGTCTACAATGACCGTCCCGGATCGGCCGGCAAGGTGCTGCCCCTGGCAGAGGTGAGGCTCGTGGACGATTATGATCGGCCGGTTCCGGCCGGGACGGTCGGGGAGATCACCATGAAAGGTCCTATGGTCTTCAAGGGCTACTGGAACCTTCCCGGGGATAACGCCTATACCTTCAGGGACGGCTGGCACCATACCGGCGACCGGGGACGCTTTGATGAGGACGGTTTTCTCTGGTATGCAGGCCGCAAGGCGGAAAAAGAACTCATCAAGCCGGGAGGCGAGAATGTCTATCCTGCAGAGGTGGAGAAGACCATTCTGGAGCATCCCGCCATTGAAAAAACGGTTGTATTCGGCGTGCCTGATCCCAGGTGGAAAGAAGGCATCAAGGCGGTCTGCCAACTGAAAGAAGGGGCGACCCTCGGGCCAAAGGAACTCATCGATTTTGTCGGAGAACGGATCGCACGGTACAAGAAGCCCCAGTATGTGGAATTCATCGCGGATTTGCCGCTCCTTGAAGATGGTTCCGTTGACCGGGCCAAGGTCAAGGAACGCTACGGTGGAGGCGCGTAGAAATGAATATGTAACGATCCAAACGGAAAGCCTCGCCCGGTGCGGGGCTTTTTTGTTATTCAATTTCGGCTTGAACTGCACCTTTTTTTCGTATATAGTTTTTCGCGTAGTAACATCATGATGTTCCCTGAGATTGAACCCTGAAACGCGAACGTGTGCACCGTTGCCTCATTTTTCAGGAGTGATGATCATGAAGCCGCAAAAGCTGCCCAGCCTGTCCCTCCGTCGCTCCCGAAAGGGGGGCGGCCTTGTTTTCCTCATTATCGCATGCATGTTTCTGTGTTCGTGCGCCATGGGCGATTCCGTCATTCAGAAGGCGGACACGGCAGTCACAGTGGAAAAGCCGGAAACATTTTATGTGGGCCTGTCCGGGCTGAAGTTATTCCCTGAACCGCGGTTCTCCGGTACCTGCATTGCCACATTGACCCTGCATGAGGAAGTCCTGCGTGACAAACTGGAAAAGGGGTTTGCACATGTCAGAGTCCTTAGAACCGGTCAGACGGGCTGGGTGAACAATGCACATCTCCTCTGGAGGGCGCCTTCTCAACCCAAACCCCCTGCCCCGGAACCCCCTCCTGAAAAAAGGCCTCGCGAAGAGACCGTAATTCAGGCGCCTTCACACCCCAACCCGGAAGTCGAAGGTCGTGATGCTTCCATCTTTAACAGGTTTTAGCCGCTTCTTTTCATTTCGCAGTGTCGGATGCGATGGGGTTACGGTGAGTCATGGATAAACGCAATCGCTCATGTGATGACCCGGACAGGAGAAGGGTCAGGCTTTCCGGTTCCCTTTCCGACCCCTTCATTCGGACAAAGAGGCTTTTCACGGATGCCTTTATCGACCTCCTTTCCGTGGATGGCCGCCGGAAAGAAACCGTTCTGGAGGACATTGCCGTCGGTTCCACGCCAAGGGCCGCCTACTATCTGCTCCTCACCATATCCGTCTTGATTGCTGGCTTTGGTCTTGTCATCAACAGCCCTGCCGTCGTCATCGGAGCCATGCTGGTGTCTCCCCTCATGACGCCCATCTTCGGCATATCGCTCGGCCTTGTCCGGGGCGACATGACCCTGCTGCGCAAGGCGTTTGTTGCGGAATCCGGAGGGGTCATTATCGGTATCGGATCGGCTGCCGTATTGGGGTTCCTCCCGTTTGCCCAGGAGGTTACGCCTGAGATGCTGGCCCGTACCAGCCCCACACTGCTGGATCTTCTTGTGGCGGCACTGGCAGGCACAGCGGGCTGCCTGGCCATGATCGACGAACGGATCAGCCCGGTGTTGCCGGGTATTGCAATGGCCACATCGCTGGTCCCTCCGCTCGCGGTCAGCGGTCTGTGCATCGCCTTCGGCGCCTTTGACGGGGCGTGGGGGGCCTTTCTCCTCTTTTTTGCCAATTTTCTGGCGATCCTGGCCGTCTCGGCGGTACTGTTTATCGTGGCCGGGTTTGTCAGCCGGGAGGAAATGGGTTCAAGGCTGAGGGTCATGAAGCGGTTTTCAGGACCGGTGATCGGTTTGATATTTGTGACGATTCTGCTGACCCACGCGCTCATGGGGATTGTCGGGGAGAGACGTACCACAAAGGCCATCGAGGATGTTTTAAGAAAGGAACTGGCCACGGAGCCGGGAACGTTCATCGATAAGGTTGTTTACAAACGGAAAAATGGGGATATCGATATCCTGGCCCTGGTGACAACGCCCCGGGTCTTGTCCCCCAAGAAGATCAAGGAGATGGAGAACACCATCAGTCGCCATCTGAAGCTGCAGGCAGACCTGATCATGAGGTGTCAGATAACCAAAGACATTTCCTCGACAGGTTCAACGAGCTGTGTGGTGAGCCGGAACCTGGACGGCGAATTCATATCTACGAAACTGGATCCCAAGGTGAAGCGGATACAGCTCGCGGAGCAGGTCCTCAGGGAACTGCTGGAGGATTACCGGGGCACCCATCTGGATCTGGATTCCATCGACATTGTCGATCTTCCGCACGGATCCATCCTCGTTGCCGGCCTGCAGGGTTCCCGTCATATTACGCCTTTTGAGGTGGCCGGGTTCGAGAAGGCGATACAGGAAAGGCTGGACGATCAAAAGGTGCGGCTGCTGATACGTTCGGAAGACGTCACCGATATCAGCGGCAAGGGCCGTGTCCTGTACGGCAGGGCCCATTTCGGCAAGTTGTCCGAACAGGTCGCTGAAACCCAGGAAAAGCTGGAGCGGGAGGTCAAGACGCACATCGAGCGTTTCCCCAACATGTTTGCCCCCAATGTCGACGCAGAGGAAAGGGGCGGGTCATGGCATGTGCTGGCAGAAGTCGTCGGGCCGAGGGTCCTGACACCGGATGAAATCCGCCTGGTTGAAAAGGGCGCCTCCCACGCCGCCGGACAGGACATACGCCTGAGGGTCTGGTGTCGCGTTGAAGTGATGGTGGACAGCGGACAATTCATGTCAGTCGAGGGTTTCACCAAGAAAGAGGTCGAGAAACGGGCGGGCAGAGTTCCACCGGACAGAGACAAGTGATTGAATGGCGGAGGTTACAGCCGGTTTGCGCTCCAATATCAAAAAGTTCCTCAAAATCCCATTCATCATCGTTTCCCTGGCCTTGCTGAGCGGCGCCTGGCTCTGGTTTGGGGAAGGTGGTTTCGGCCGCCTGTATCGAAGCGAGGCGGAGCGTCAGGCCTGCCTTGAGAGGATTCGCAGGCTTGCCGCAGAAAATCAGTCGCTTTTAAATGAGGTTCATCTCCTTCGTACGGATATGAAATACCTGGAATCGGTAGCCAGAAGGGAGCTGAATCTCATCAAGGAGAATGAAGTCGTCTACAGATTCAGGACCGGCCCGAACGGATCCCCTGACGAACCCGTACCGGCGGAAAGGAGCGTCGATCGAGATGACGGAACGTGATGGTTTTTTCGAAGAAATCCTGAGCCACGGGCCGTCGGCAGGCTCTCTTGTCGTTGCTCTTACGCGGATGAAAGCGGAGGGCCGTCTGAGAGAGGTGGTCCGGATGTGCGTCCGGTTTCTGGACCTGTATCCTGATGACATTCGTTTGAGGACCCTCCTGGCAGAATCGTATGCCGAGGCCGGTTTTATCGGCCTGGCACAGACCGAATTTGAAAAGGTTGCATCCATGATCGACAGGCTGGCCCCGGCCTACCGGTTGCTGGGCGAAATCTATGCGAAGCAGCAAAGGCATGAAGAGGCGGCCGATATGCTGAGGCGTTATCTGGCCCATTGCCCGGGTCAACCCGAGGCCCTTGAATGCTTGAAGAAACTGGAATCGACCCGCTCTTTGGAAGAAGGCGCGGTAGAGACGGAACCTCCCGCAGAGGATGGCGCCCTGTCAGAGGACGCATCCCCCGATGCACTGGTTGATTTTGCAACGCCCACCATTGCCGAGCTCTACTGTTCACAGGGCCGTATGGACGCTGCCATCCATATCTATGAAAAGGTCCTCGGCAGAAACCCCGATGACCATGCGTCCCGCGCACGTCTTGATGAGCTGAGAGGGATGGCGGCTGCTTCATCGCCGGCGGCTGCGGGAAGGCCGCCTGCCGTTCTTCGGGCTCAAAAGGAACGGTTGATCCTGATCCTGGAGCGTTGGCTGCCCGGTCTCAGAGAGATACGTCATGCCTGATATGTCGACCGCTTTCAGATTCATGGCCACCGGCATCGGGAGTGTCCCGTATGAGGACATTTTAACGACCTGCCGGCAAATATGTCGATGGGCGCCCTTTATGCCGTTCTGGCCCCAGTTTGTTCGGCGCAGTCATCTGGAGGATATGATCATCCAGTACAGCGAGGGCCTTCCCCTCCTGACGATAAATGCAGAAGACAGGTCCTTGTCCGTATCCCGCCTGGAAACCCGGGAAAGCGAACTTGTCGCATTCTATGAACGGTTTCTTGCCTGTGACGTGGAGGCCTTTGCCGTCAGCCGGGAAGTTGCCCCCGGTCTTTACACCCTTCTGGAACTCATGGCGGAAGACCCGGAAGACTGCGGTCCATATGTCAAGGGACAGACCGTTGGCCCTGTCACCTTCACAGCAGGCGTCAAAGACCCGAGCGGCAAGCCGATCCTCTACGACCCGGAGCTTTCAGAGGCCATGACAAAAGGCCTGGCCATCAAGGCGCTCTGGCAGGCGAGACAACTGGGGCGTTCGGGAAAAAGGCCGGTCATTTTTCTGGACGAACCCTATCTGTCAGGGTTCGGCTCGGCATTTTCTCCGGTACAGCGCCATGAAGTCATTGATATGCTTCGGATGGTCATTGATTACCTGAGGGAAAACTGCGACGTCCTGATAGGACTTCACTGTTGCGGGAACACCGACTGGTCCATGGTTCTTGAGACGGGTCCGGACATTGTTAATTTTGATGCCGTTGAATTCATGGACCATTTCCTCTTGTATGAGGCTGATGTGGTAAGATTTATCCAGGGAGGTGGGGCTATCGCATGGGGGATTATCCCTACGGCCGGCTTCACCGGGGAGGAATCGGTCGACAGCCTTTTTCTCAGGTTGAAAGAGGGGTTCATGCGCGTCCGGCAGTGGGGCCTGGATCCGGAGCAGGTCGCGCGACGTTCTCTCCTCACGCCTGCATGCGGCATGGGCACCATGTCTCAGGAATTCGCGACCAGGGCCATGGATCTGCTGTCGCGCCTGTCCGAGAGATGCAGGGATTGGGATATGGAGCATGACCGATGAACGTGACGGGTCACGGAAGACGACCTGACGCGTTCAATACCGCCTTTGCGACTTCCAGGTCGTAGGCCTGTCCGGGGTTGAAATCATTTTTCTGTTCATACATGGCTTGAGCCTGGATGATTGCGTCATAGGGTATCCACCCGTGCTGGGACCACAACTCGGGATCGTCAAGGTTCCAGAGCCTGAAATGGATCATGCCTTCCTTTTCCTGAACATACATCCGCACCTTCTTGTTCTGTGGAAAGGGGTAATAATACGTCCCCCGGTCGTCTTTCATTTGTTCCTGGTACTTCCTTTCTTTGGTTAATTCTCCAATTCAGTTGGGAAAGGTTCTAAAAAAAGACCTTCGATGCCGTCCCGGATGGGGGCCGGGAATCCTGCATGGGCGAAAACCCGAGAAAGCCGGATGAAAAGGCCATGCCGATCCGGAAGGAGCTTCGAGGGGGCCAAGATATGTTATCGAGCATCCAGTATTCAGTATCAAGTATCCTGCCCGCTATTCCCGCCATTTCACCAGGTCATCCAGGGGGACTCTCTCAGATCGTGATCGGTTGATGGGAGACCCGGGATCCGGGTAACCGACGGCGACCCCGATCACCACCTCTTTTGAATCCGGGATGGTCAATGACTCCCTGATATCGTCATCGAATGCCGTGATCAGGCCGATGGGGCAGGTCCCCAGCCCCAGGGCATGGGCGCCCAGTACCAGGTAGCCGACCAGAACCCCGATGTCGGTAAGCCTGGCACTCGAGAACACCTTGTCGATGGTGATGATGATGGCGGTCGGCGCGTGATAAAAATTGCAGCTCCCCTCGTTGATGAACGCCTGGAAAGGGGTTTGCCCGGGCAGATTGGGCAGGATTGAATTTAAAAGACCCCTCTCCCGCGCTACAAAATACGCTGGAAGAGGGCTTTTCGCACCGGGTCCGCACGATATGGACCGCTCCTTCATCCGCTTGACGAGAAGCCTGCTCAGCCGCTGCTTCTCCTTGCCTGATACAACCGTCAGTTCATAAGGCTGAAGATTGATGGCCGAAGGCGCCTGAGTAGCCAGGCGAATGAGGGTCTCCATCTTCTCGCGATCGACAGGCCTCTCCAGAAAGGCCCGGGTGCTTCTTCTCTCTTCAATGGCTTTCAGTAAATCCATGGCATGCCTCCGGAATAAAATTTCTTGACATAATAGACATAATACATAACATTTAATATTCTAAATAACCTGCCAAATTGATATGCTATTTTCCTAACATGCAATTGGCAGGGTGAGCAGGGCGTGGGGGACGATAAGCACCTTTAGGTCCTTCCTGCCCATTTTCTGAGCGGAAATACGGAAGGCGGTGTCCATATCCTCGGCCGGAATCATATGGATCCGGCGGATGATGTCAGGGGTTTTGGAGCCCGCCACGATAATGTCGACCCGCTCCAGGACCTTGGCGATGATAAAGGCCCGCTGTGCCCCCGGCGGGTAACCCGAGACCCGCATCCTGTTCAGCAGGGAAGTCATGTCCGGGGCATTGCGCATCTGCTCGTAAAAGCGCTTTTCTCCCGTACCTTCGCCGATGCCCTCGGGCGTGGGCGCCGGGACAATGATCACCCCGCCGTCCTTTACTACCGGGACAGGCGCGAAAAATAGGTAGCTGGCCGCCCGGCATGCCTGGTAGATGTTGGCATCCTTCGGGAATCCGACCCCGGCCACGGCCACGTCGTACTGCCCGGAAACCGGGACTTCATAGATGCTGCGGGCTTCATTGACCAGCCTGCGGAAAGCGGCTTCCGGATTACCCGCAAGGACGGCCACCGGTCGTTTTCGGTCGTCCTGTACTACATTAAGGATAAACCGGAGCCCCGCTCGCCGGGCCGCCTCTGTCACGGCTTCATGAAAGGGGTTTCCTTCGATCTTGCCTAAACGCGTGCCCGGATGGTCCATCATCTGAGGGCCATGGGTGTAGGCGATGGTGGGTTCTCCTGCCGCACCCACTGCCACGGTCTTACGGCCCCCTGAATAGCCTGCGAACTGGTGGGGCTCCACCAGACCGGTAGCAATCAGGAGGTCTGCCTCATAAGCCAGCCGGTTGACGGTCAGGGGGATGCCGGTTTCCGTCTTTCCCAGATCGACGATGGCATCCGGGTCCCCGGCGCGATGGTCGACAACCCTGTACCGGTCCACAACAGCCCGGCCTAACTTGATGCGCTTTTCTCCGGGCGTGCTGGCCCGATGAAGCCCGACGCCGCAGAGGAGGGTAATCCGCTCGTCAGGGACGCCCGAAGCCTCCAATTCCCTGAGGAGGGCGGATACCAGGATGTGGTCCGGACTTGCCCGGGTCATATCGGTAAAAACAATACAGACTCTGTTCCGGGGGGTTGCCAGGGCACGGAGCGGGGGAGAGTCCACAGGTTCTGCGAGCGCCTCTGAAACAGCGCCGTTCAGATCGCCCAGCGGTCTTGCAGGGAGGGATGCCGCTACCGTGCCCTTCATCCCGGAAGGCAAATCAAAATAGAGGTTATTTTTTCCAAACGGAACGGAATACATAATAGGCGCAAGGTATAAGGCGCAAGGCGTTAGGCGGTTCAGCCATGAGCTATGAGCTATCCGTCATCCAGCCCCGGCATCATAGGAAGTTGGGGATACGATTGTCAATATCATTCCGGGTGAAGGTTATTTCGTACCATATATTGGTGCCATGATATTTTCCGGCACATTATGTGGTATTTTTTCTTTACAAACCTTTGCCAGTATGATAAAAGTGTCCCATGGGTTCCGGTCGGGTTTTTCTATTGCCGGAAATCCCTGGGCATAGAGGGGGCCGGTACAACGGAGGTCGGTATGAAAATCAAGAAAGTTTCCATTCTTGGCTTTAAATCTTTCATGGAAAAACTCGATATTACATTCCCTGAGGGGATCAGCGGCGTAGTGGGCCCGAATGGCTGTGGAAAGAGCAACGTCGTTGACGCCATCAGATGGGGCATGGGGGAGCAGAGCCCCAAACAGCTGCGGGGCCGCAAGATGGAAGATGTGATATTCAACGGCGCAGGACAGCACAAACCCATGGGAATGGCAGAGGTTTCCATCTTGTTTGAAAATGGAGACGGCTCTTTCCCGCAGGCGTTTGCCCAAGATCCGGAACTCTCGGTGACACGGCGCCTCTACCGCTCCGGAGAGAGCGAATATCTGATCAACAATGTGTCATGCAGGCTCAAGGATATTCAGGAGATCTTCATGGATACCGGTCTCGGCAGCAGGGCCTATTCCATTATCGGGCAGGGCCAGATCGGGACCATCATCGAGCAGAAGCCCGAGGAGACCCGCGTTATGCTGGAAGAGGCCGCGGGGATTACCAAGTACCGGAAGAAGGTAGAGATATCACAGCGAAAGATCGAGCTTACGGAGGCCAACCTGCAGAGAGTGGAAGACATCCTGGGCGAGATCCAGAGCCAGGAGCGTTCCCTCAAGCGGCAGGCTGCCAAGGCGAGGCGCTATAAGGCCGTCAGTGAGGAAATCCGGAATCTGGAGATGAATCTGTACGGCAACACCTACGGGCAGCTGGAAGAGGAGCTGGGTAAAAAAGAGAACTCCACAGAGGTATTGGTAAGGGAAGAGATCCGCAGATCCACACGGATGTCGCACATCCGCGCCCTGATAGAGGAAATGAATCTGGAGCTGGATGAGAAGGATGCAGGCCTTTCCGTCTACAGAAACGACCACCTTCGTCTGAGTGAGCGGGTGCGGCGAAAGGAGGGGGAGGTCGAGGCCCTGGCAGGGGAAATACGGATGACCGGGGAATTGAAGGTCCGGCTCGTGGCTGAGAGCGAATCGCTGACGCTTCGGCTCTCGGAGCTCAAAGACAAGCGGGCGCGTCTGGAAGAAGAGCGGGAACAGATACAAGAGCGGTCCTCTGAGCTTGGAAGGGAGATCGCCGTCAGGGATGAGCGGGTCAATGCCAGAAAAGGGGCGCTGGAGGCGATCAGGGAGGCCTATGAAGCGTCCAGGGCGGAGTTGAGTGCCGGGGAAAACAAAGAAATCGGGTTGAATCACGAATCAGGATATCTCAACCGTCTCCTCGAGCAGATTTCGGACAGCCGGTCCAGGCTTGAAAAAGAGCTGTCGGAGATCCGCGCCAGGTCCGAGAATATCGTCAGGGCCTCGGAAAGAAAGCAGATGGTCCGGGAGGCGACCGCTGAGAGGCTCATGGAGATCGAGGCGGCCATGGAAGCGGAAGCCGCCGGTTCAAAAGAACTGGGGCTGGTAAAGGGCCGCTTTGAATCGGAGCTGAAATCAGCAGAATCGGATTTGAATATGTGCCGGTCCCGACTCGCCAGCCTGGAAAGCCTGGCAGATAATTTCGAAGGGTATCAGATGGGGGTCAGGACCATAATGAAGGCCAGGGATTTCCCTCCCCTTGAGGAGGGCCGCATCCTGGGCATCCTGGCCGATGCCATCCAGGTCGACCCGAAATATGAACGGGCCGTGGAGGCGGTGCTGGCCGACAAGCTTCAGTATGTGCTCGTGGAATCCCGGGAGGATGGGAAGGAGGCCGTCAACTATCTGAGAAGATCGGCCAGGGGAAGAGGGAGTTTTGCCCCGGTCAACCGTGACAGGGAAGCGGCCGGGGGGCGGGCGGTCAATCCTGGATTTCCGCTTCTTCTCGAGCATGTCTCCACATCGCCGAGGTATGCCCCTCTGATGGCTTCCCTGCTTGGCGATACCGTGATTGTGGAAGATCTGGACATGGCCGTTCGCAGCTGGGAAGCGGTGCAGGAAAGGCCGGGCGTGAATGGATGCGGGATCTGTTTCGTTACCGTGGACGGCGACATGGTGGACCAAAGGGGGGTGATCAGCGGCGGAAAGGCCGCTCATGGTTCCAGTGGGCTTCTGATCAGGAAACGGGAGATGGCCGAATTGAAGGAAAATTCCGTAAGGCTCGAGGCAGGGGTTCACGAGCTGCGGGCCAAACTGGAGGAAGTCACCGCCCGAATCGAAGAAAAGCAGGGCGCTATAGAGGCCCTTACAGAAGACCGGTGGTCCTGCCAGGAGGAGATCAACGAGCTTGACAAGGCCGTGTTCCGCTTTGGCCAGGAGTTGGATCAACTGGAAAAGATGTCCGGGAAGATATCCGAGGATCTGAAACGGAAGGAGAGCGAGCGGAACAAACATGAAAAGGATCTCCTGAGGCTTGCGGAAGAACTGGACGCCCGTAAGACCCGGAGGCAGAAAGAGGAGGCCTTTTTCCGGGAAAAAGAACGGGAACTGAGGGAAGCGGAAGAGGAATTTGAACAGTGCCGGGAAGATGTGGCAAGGCTCAGGACCGATCTACGGATTTCAGAGGAAAGTGAGCGGAGCGCCCTTCGCGAGATGGACACCGTGGCCGGCTATGTGGACGATTCCCTTGAGCGACTCAGAAAGATCGAGGCGGATATCGCCTCGGGCCAGGAGCGGAGCGAGGATTGTCGAAGACGAAAAGAAATCCTGGAGGAAGAGCTGATGACCCTGCGTGACAGGCTGCAGAAGGCCGAGACGGATATGAACCGCGCCGACATGGAGCGAAGGGAGTTTCAGGCCAGGATACGAGAGGAAGAGAAGAAAGAGGAGGAACTTCAAAGGGAGGTGGATGACCTCAGAGAACAGATCAATAACGCAAAGATGGAGAACTCCGAGATCCAGTTCAGAATGAATCATCTGATCGAGACGGTCAAGGAGAAATTCGATCGATATCTCCCTGAGATATACCAGGCATATCTCCAGGAAGATTTCTCACGGGCTGACGCCGAGGAAAAGGTCGAGCGGCAGAAGCGGTTGCGCGAGCAGATGGGAGAGGTTAACCTTACCGCTATCAAAGAACTGGAGGCGCTGAAAGAGCGGCACGCGTTCATCGTGGGCCAGAGAGAGGACCTGGTCCAATCCATCGAGTCATTGAGAACCGCTATTCGAAAGATCAACAGGACCTCCCTCGAAAAGTTCAAAAAGACCTTTCAGGATGTAGACGCTAAACTGAAGGAGATCTTCCCGATACTCTTCAACGGGGGTACGGCCGGTCTGAGGTTGACAGACGAGTCGCGTCCGCTCGAGAGCGGGGTCCTGGTGGAGGTGCAGCCGCCCGGGAAGAAACTGAGCCATATGGGACTTCTATCCGGCGGGGAAAAAGCCCTGGTTGCGATGGCCCTGATCTTTGCCATCTACATGATCAAACCGAGCCCGTTCTGCCTCCTTGACGAGGTGGATTCACCGCTGGATGAGGCCAATATCGACCGGTTCAACAGCCTGCTGAAGGAGATCCGGCAGGCCTCTCAGATCATCATGGTCACCCACAGCCGGAAGACCATGGAGATCACGGACCGTTTATACGGGATTACGATGCAGGATCAGGGGATCTCCAAGCTGGTGACGGTCAATGTAAACGGAGGCTCAGACCGGAGACTTAACACGGTTCCATAGAGGTGAACAGGACATTGGCTTTTTTTCATCGGAAAAAGGAAACAGAAGAGGCGGGCAGGGAGACGGATCAGGGAGCGGGCTTTTTCGGGAGGCTCCGACGGGGTCTGTCAAAGACCCGGGACTCGTTCACAGGGAGACTGGACCGTCTCTTCTTAGGCAAAAAAGAGATTACAGAGGATCTTCTGGACGATCTGGAGGAGATCCTTTTCACCTCGGACATCGGCGTGGCCACGACCCGGGAACTGATTGATTCGGTACAGGAAAAGGTGGCCAGAAAGGAGCTCCGGGATACCGATAAGCTGAAGAAGGCCCTCAGGGACCAGATGCTGGCGTTTTTGGACGTCCCGGGTGTTGAGCATCCACTCCCCGCGCCGGGAGAGCCGCTGGTCATTGTGGTCGTGGGCGTCAACGGCGTGGGCAAGACCACAACCATCGGGAAGGCGGCCCATCGTTTTCGATCAGAGGGAAAAGAGGTCCTGCTGGTGGCCGGCGATACCTTCCGGGCAGCGGCTGTGGAACAGTTGACCATCTGGGGCGATCGGGTAGGGGCCGGCATCATCAGACAGGGGCCGGGCGCCGATCCTTCGGCCGTTGCCTTCGACGCCCTCACAGCAGCGCTTACCAGAAAGGTCGATGTGGTCATTGTGGACACGGCCGGCCGGCTTCACACCAAAATCAATCTCATGGAAGAACTCCAGAAAATCCATCGTGTGATCGGCCGAAAGCTCCCGGGCGCGCCCCATGAGGTCTGGCTGGTCCTGGACGCCACCACCGGGCAGAATGCCATATCGCAGGCACAGATGTTCAACAGGGCATTGGGGGTGACCGGTATTGTGCTCACGAAACTGGACGGCACGGCAAAGGGCGGCATTGTGGTCGGGATCGCACGGGAGCTCGGCATACCGATCCGCCTCATCGGAATCGGCGAAAAGATCGACGATTTGAGGGAGTTCAACGCCGAGGATTTCGTAAGGGCGATCTTTGATTAAAGGGCCCTCATCCACTCCGGTCTGAGCCCTATTTCCCCCCTCAGTGCCCTGTCTATCTGATCCAGGGCCTCCTGTTTCCCCTTGGGCAACCGGGCCTTTATGGGAAGATAGTTGGAGGCATGATTGGAAAAGAAGAGCCCCCGGCTCAGCCGGGTATGGGCGATCATCTCCCGCAGTTCAAGGAGCAGTTCATGTTCATCCGGGATCTCAAAGTCGCCCTTTAGATATTCCTCATGGAGAGGGGTCCCCGGGATCAGCATGACGGTCAGCGCTCCCACATAATTGGGATCCATTCTGCTCAGGAGTTCACCGGTGGCCCTGGCGTGATCAAGGGACCGCTCCCTACCGGCGATCCCTAACAACACGGTTACCGAGAGCTTGATGCCCGCGTCCCTTACCTTTCTTCCCATGTCGATCAGGTTCTGAGGACTCGATCCTTTTCTGATTTTTTTCAGCAGGGCCTCGTCGCCGGTCTCGACACCCAGGTACAGGATCCCCAGGCCATTTTCCTTGAGCTGCCGCAATTCCTCAGGCGTCTTCATGCGGATGCTCTTTGCATTGGCATACGCCCCGACGCGTCTCACCCAGGGTAGGTGCTCCCTGATTCGATCCAGTATCCACATCAGTCGCTTTTGCGGGATAATCAGGGCGTCCCCGTCCATCAGGAATACCCTGTCCTGTCGTCTCATGGTTCTGGACGCAAAGAGGATATCCCCTAAAATGGTACGGTCGTCCTTGATTCTGAAGCGTTTATCCTTGTAAGTGCCGCAGAAGGTGCACTTGTTGTGGGAGCAGCCCACTGTTGCCTGGAGAAGGATGCTGTAGGCCTCGCTGGGCGGCCGGATGCAGGTCCCTTCATAATGCATTTCTTCACTGATCATTGCTTCTTCCATCTGTTGCCATCCTGTGATCACAGAGTTTCCCCTGAGTTTTTCCGTTTACGCCGAGCCAGGAGACCTTCAAGGCTTTGACCGGGTGCCTGACCGAGTCGATGACCGCCGTCGGTTCGAAGCCGCAGTGGAGCATGCAGTGGGTGCACCGGGGGTCTCTGCCCACGCCGTATTTGTCCCAGTCCGTGTTCTGCATCAGGTCGTTGTACGAGGCTTCGTATCCATCATTGAGGAGATAGCAGGGCCTCTGCCAGCCGAAGATGTTGCGGGTGGGATTGGCCCAGGGGAGGCAGTCGTAATCCTGGTTGCCTGCCAGGAAATCAAGGTAGAGGCTGCTGTGATTGAACCGCCACCCTTTCTCTTTTCCCCGGCTGAAAATGGACTGGAACAGTTCAACGGCCTCACCACGCGTAAAAAAATTGTCCTGATCCGATGCATTCTCGTAGTTAAAGGCCGAGGCGATGGTCATGGCCTCGACCCTGAGCGAGGTCAGCAGATCAAAGAGCCTGCCTGCCTCCTCCGCAGTCTCCCCGCTGAAAAAGGTGGTGTTCGTGGTAACGCGGAAGCCACTGGAGACCAGAAGGCGAATGGCGGCCATGACCCTGTTGAATACCCCTTTGAGGCAGACCTGTTCATCGTGGCGGTCCCTCAGGCCGTCCACGTGAATATTGAAGGTCAGATAAGGGGAAGGTTTGAATTCCCTGATCCGTTTTTCCACGAGCAGTGAATTGGTGCAGAGATACACGAATTTCTTTCGGGCGATGAGTCGCCGCGAAATATCGGCGATCTCCGGATGAAGCAGCGGCTCGCCCCCGGCAATGGAAATGACCGGGGCCCCGCATTCTTCAACCGCGGCCTCACATTCCTGAGGGGTCATCATCTTTTGGAGGACTTCCTCCGGATAGTCGATCTTCCCGCATCCCTTGCATCGAAGGTTGCAGCGGAACAGAGGCTCCAGCATGAGGACCAGTGGAAACCGGCCGTTCATCCCGAATCCATGTCTGACAATGTAGGCGCCGATGCGCGCTTTTTGAATGAATGGTATGCTCACAATACAATTCCCGTGTTTGAAGTGCCTAAAGTTGATTGCTCTTCCTTGGACGTTTTTCGCCGTAACAGGTCCGGCTTCTAACGGTGTCCATTGCTGCGGAACCAGTGTACCGCATCATACAGGGCTTCGCTCGCCGGTCTGGAGCTGTATCCCAGCTCCTGCCTCGCCTTTCTGGATGAGAAGAACATCTGCTTTTTGGCCATTCTGACGCCATCCAGGGTTACCCGGGGCTCCCCTTTGCAGATGCAGCGTGCCCAGCCCTCCGAAAGGACGGCGACCGGCAGGATGATTTTATGCGGAATGCAAACACGCGGCGGTCTGTGCCCTGCAAGGGCGGCGATCTGGAGGAGGATCTGTTTCAGGGTCATATTGTTCCCGCCGAGTATATAGCGTTCTCCTATTCTGCCATGTTTCAGCGCCAGGACGTGGCCATCGGCCACATCGTCCACGTGAACGATATTGAGACCGGTATTGATATAAGCAGGCATTCGACCGGAGACGGCATCTGCGATAAAGCGGCCGGTGGGCGTGGGTTTGATGTCCCCGGGTCCAACAGGGGTTGAAGGGTTCACCACCACTGCGGGCAGGCCCCGGGTCTCAATGAGTCGCAGGACGGCCTCCTCCGCCAGGAACTTGGACCGCTTGTAGTGTCCGATCATGTCTTTCAGGGAGGCGGCCCCGTTTTCGTCTGTGGGGACACCGTTGCCGTTAAGCTTCAGGGTCGCCACACTGCTGGTATAGACAATTTTACGGACATCGGCCCTCAGGGCCTCCCGCATGATTTTCTCCGTGCCCCGCACATTGTTTTCGTACATCTCTTCGGGTTCAGGGACCCACAGACGGTAATCGGCTGCCACGTGGAACAGAAAGGCACAACCGGCCAGCGCCCTTTTCAGAGTTCCCTGATCAATGAGATCGCCTGTGACAATGTCAAGGGGGAGATTTTCAAGGTTTCGGGGATCGCTGGTCGGCCGTACCAGGACCCTTACCCTGTAACCGGATCGGATGAGCCGGCGCACCACGGCCGAGCCCACGAACCCGGCGCCGCCTGTGACCAGTGCGACCGGCTTTCCCTTTTTCTCTGATGCTTTCTCCATTTGTTTCCTTATCATCGGGCGCCAGGGCGCCGGACAGGCGCCGGCAGCCCGATTCTGCCGGACGCGCCCTATCCACCATCATTTTTCATGGTGCACAACTGCTTCAACAGACTGAGCGCCTTTTGCCAGCTGTCCCGGGACGAACCGGCAGGCGGCATGCCGGACAACAGCTCATGCAACTGCATGCAGGCCTCCGTCGCCTCCCCTGTATTCAGCAGCGCCTCTGCCAGGCCCAGGCGGTTTTCAGCGAAATGAGGGCCTTCAGCGAGTGCACGCCGGTAACACGCAACGGCCTTTTCCAGATCCCCTATGCTCACAGGGATACCCGGGGCCCGGAGATACAATTCCCCCAGCATCCTGTGAGGCCCACCCTGGTCCAGGGCAGGGTTCAGCTCAGAGGCAGCCCTTGCCTCCCGCTCAATAACAGGGGCCAGTTCGAGACCGCGCAGGGGATCATTCTCGGCCTCCAGACCTGTCAGGTAGGCGTAAAGATAGTGTGCTACGGCGCTTTCAGGGCGCCGCTTGACCACGGTCCCGGCCAGCCTCCTGCCCGTTTTGGCGTCGGCCAGCCTCGATGCCTTGACGGTTCCCGTTCTTGCGAGGAATGCGTAGCAGTTGGCGGCCTTCAGGGCTGACGCAGCATCCGCTTCAGCATCCGCGGACCATTGCCGGGCCTCCTCACGGGAACAGGGGGCGCAGATCTCACGCTCCAATTCCTTGATGGCCGGACCGGCTTCGCTTCCCTTCATACCCAGGGGCGCCCCGGGAATGCGGGCGCAGGCCCCGAGAACAAAAACAGCCAGGAACAGGCTACGGAGGAAAGCAGCCAGACCCTGCCTGTCCCCGCAAGAGCCGGGGAATGTCCGGGTCTGCCGGCCCGAAACCGTCGGTTTGAAGGAGCTTGAGCAGGGTTTGTGCATCCCCGTCCTCTTTCATGTTCACAAGTACGGCAATCAGATCCCGGGTTTTTTTGTCAGGCGTACCGAACCAGACCACAGGGCTGGTGGGGAGTTCCCTGGAAGTGTGTATCACGGTGACGTCCTTGACCCACGGCAATACCTGGACCGCATCATACTGGGATCGGTCCAGCACCGCCCCTGAAGCCTTGCCACGGGTCACGCTTCGAAGCGAGCGCAGGGGGTGAAACGTGCCCTCGAGCGTGAACGGCAGCCTGTCGGAAGGCACGCCGAACAGGAGACAGGATGCGGCATCCTTTTCAAAAAGCATATTTCCCAGGACCCTGCCCTGCAGAGACTTCCAGTCGGCCGGCCCCTCCCTGCCGACCACAAGCCGCCATATGTCTTTGTCGTGTCCTCCCGGCCGGGTCGAGGCAATGGCGGTCATCTGGAAAGCGCTGCCCTGTCCCGAATAGAACCCGAGACGGACGATCCCCCATGCCGGCCGCTTATTATGCAAAAAATCGAGGGCCGAATCAAGCTTGTTGAAATAGGCGCCGCTGATTGCCGCATCAGACTGCATTTTTTTCTGGATATAGGCGGCCAGCGCGTCCATGACCGGCTGGGCCTCCTCGGAGGTTCCCGGCTGGCCTGGCTGAATCACGGCAAAGTCGAGGACATCGGCGGATATGCCGGGATTGGGCCGGAACAGACCGGCCATCCCGGCAAAAAGAACGATGAATGCCGTTCGCATCGGAAACATCTGGAGCATACCTCCACGCTGTTGAGAACCTTCGTTTGTCGCCCCGCCCTGACGGACGAAATGCAAAGATGGTTTGTCGGGGTTAACCCATTTCATTCATACCGATAAGGTTTCAGATGTCAGAAAACCGCCTGCTCTGAACCTCGAACCCTGAAACCCTGAGTGCTCATCTCCGCCTCATTATTTTCAGTGCCGGAGGGAGCACAAGCAGACATGCCAGCATGCCCATCAGGGAGCCGAGCACCATCACCCAGCCGAGGCTTGCCAGCCCCCGGTGGTGGGCGAAGAGGAGTCCGCCGAACCCGATCATGGTTGTGGCAAAGCTCAGGGCTACGGCCGTGGGCGTGCTGGTATGAAAGAGGCCGTTCGTTTCCCGGGGGGCGGTCCTTGCCATGTACTGGATTTCTCCCCACCGGGCCAGCAGATGGATCCCTCCGTCTACGCCGATGGCAATGAGAATCGGGATGGCAAAAAAGTTGGCCAGGTTGAAGTTCAGGCCAAGCAGGCCCATGATCTCCAGGAGCCATAGCATGCTCACGCCCAGAGGCAGAAGCGTCAGAAATACCGCAGGAAGTGAGCGCCAGTACAGCAACAGGATCAGGGTGACCAAAACGACGGTGACACCTGCGGCCAGAAGAAACGTCCGGTGCATGAGCCGGGCCGACTCGAGGACCCCCACAGGCACGCCGCTCACCTCCGGATCCACACGGCGCAGCTGAGACACAAAATCGGCGAGCGTACCGAAATCCCAGACATCTCCCCTTGGAATCACCTTGATCTGGTAGGCCCCGTCCTTTCCCACATAGAGATCCCTGAGGGGGGCCGGGAGATCGGCCTGCGTGACCGAAGTGGCGCTCAGCCAAATCTGCAATTGTCTGACCGATGTCTTCACATCCCTCGCCAGGCCGGTCTGAAGGGCCTGGAGCCGGTCTGCCCTTTTCGGATGCCGCGTGAGCATCTCGGCAACGGAGGCAATATGGATCAACTGCTTCTCGATAAGGGCGGTTTCCGATCCGGCTCCTGCTGCAAAGAGTTTTTCCTCCAATCCCTCCAGTGCCGCGGAGAGCCGCGACAGGGAGGCAAGCAACCGGTTGGCATCGGGGGCAGGGGAACGAAGGGCATCGAGGGGCACATGTTCCAGTTCCTCAGCAGCCAGTTTGTAGACAGCCGACTTGCTGGCCTGATTTTTCGGTATATAATCCAGAATACTTTCCACCTTTCCCACAGAGGGGAGTGCCTCCAGCGCCCTGGTCAGGCGCTCGGCCTCTTTCAGACTGCCCGCGGTCAGAATGGCATACCATGTGGATTCATCAGAGGCATTGATCAGGATCTTTTCATATTCGACCGATTCGAGGCCTCTGGCCTGAAGCTCCAGCAGGTTGTAGTTGAAGCGCACCTTGAATAGCCCGGGAACTCCGGCCAGGGTAATGAGCAGCAGGACCAGAATGGTCCACCCGGGCCTTCTGGAAAGATGCTCCAGGAAGGGAAGGGCGGTTATCCGGGGTGCGGACGAGGGGAAGAGGTTTCGCCTGCCGGCGAGCAACAGCATGGCCGGGAGCACGGTCATCATGGATATAAGGCACAGGAGGACCCCTGTTCCGCCGATCAGTCCCAGTTCGGCCAGCCCGATAAAGTCCGACCAGAGGACCGAGTAGAAGGCGCAGACCGAGGTCAGGGCGCCCAGGATGATGCCCGGGCCGGTCCTGAAAATAGAGACACGGACGGCATCGTCCACATTCGAACCCATTTTCTTGGTCTCAACATAGCGCATGATGATGTGAACACCGAAGTCGACGCCGATACCCACCAGGACAAGTGCGAAGACGATAGAGAGGAGATTCAGTTCCCCCACAGCGACGGTAGCAAACCCGAAGCTCCAGGCCATGGCCACGATCAGAGAGATCAGAAGGAGAAGGGGTCTCAGCCATCCGTGCAAAATCACCATGAAGATGAGCGAAATAAGGACCATGGCTATCAGGGCGGCCTGGGTCATGTCCCGGTCGGTTGTGGCCATCTCGTCGGCCTGAAGCACAGGTCTTCCCGTGAGGCCTGCCTCGATGTCAGGATATTCTGCCTGTGTCGATTCGATTGCCTGGCGCACCACCTGAAGGGGTTTGCCGATGACGTCCATGGTCCCGAAATCCTTGGCCGGCAATAGCCGCATGACCAGCAATTTGCCCGAGGCGGTGAAGAAATAGTTATTCTCTGCATGGGACAGGTCCAGCACAGAACGATACGGCGCGTCTCCGGCCATAATCCCGTTCATGTTCCCGAGGAGTCCGTTCAGGGCCTCAAGGGCCTGAGTCATAACATCCGGGTCCACATCCGGGACACTTCCCCTCTCTCCGCCCAGGAGTTTCGCCACGGTGTCGATAAAACCGGCCAGAGAACCGTCTCGTATCCAGGCGTCCAGAAAAGGCGTGAGGAAACGAATGGTCCCGGAGAGGGCTCTGGCCTCCTGTTGCGAGGCAAAAAGGAGGGCGCCGTCGCCCAGATCGGCCGGAGAAATACGGAAGTATACGGCCTGAATCAGATCCGGGCGCTGGCAAAGGCGGCGGTTGAGCGCTTCTGCGAACGCCATTGTCCTTTCTTTCCCGTTTTCGTGTCCGCCGGTCTTGATCACCACATACAGATATTCCTGATCGCCGAAGTTGTTCAGATGCCCCAGGTATCGCTTGTGAAAGGGGGTGTCCGGGGAGACCAGTTTGTCCTGGTCGCTGTTCAGACCCAGGAAAAGAAAGGCGGCCGCGCCCGATAGGATGGCAAGGATCAGGCCCACGGCCGCGACCATTCCCGAATGGGCGGACACGAGACGCCAGATGGAACTTAAGAGGCCCTCCTGAATTTTTCGTAACACTTTCGTCATCTGAAAATTATGGTAAGAGGCCCATGGGCCGAACCGGCTGCCATAGATCGTATCAAAAGTCTAACCCATTGCAATTTCGACTAAAACGCTCATGCGGTCTTTGCGGTGCGGAGGCCCAAATTCTTCATGGTTGTCCAGGCGGAACCCGGGAATTTGTGAGCATCCTTGAGAACACACTCCATTGCGTTGAGGAACCGGTCTGCATCGTCTGCGTCAATGATCAGCGGGGGGAGTATCTTGACCGTATCCAGCCCGTGGCCGGCGACCTGGGTCAGGATATGGTGTTTTTCCAGCAAGGGAATGGTAATCATCTGGCAGAAAAGCTCCTCATTCATCCTGTGAAGGAGTTTCCATCCGGTTTTGAGGGCAAGAGACTCGGGCGCGCCAAACTGCATCCCGATCATGAGTCCCTTTCCCCGAATCTGATGGAGCAGTTCGTAGCGTCCCGCCAGTTCGTTCAGACCGCTCATGAGATACGCCCCTATCCGGGCCGACCTCTCGATGAGGTTCTCCTGACGGATCACGTGAAGCGTGGCCAGTCCGGCGGCCATGGCCAGGTCGTTCTGGCCGAAGGTGTTGGAATGGGCAAAGCACCGGTCCATGCAATCAAAGATCCTCGCATGGATGTCCCGTTTGGTGATAATGGCGCCCAGGGGAATATACCCGCCCGAGAGTGCCTTGGAGACGACCAGCAGGTCAGGCGTTACATCCCAGTGATTCACTGCAAACATGCGGCCTGTGCGACCGAAACCGGTCTGGACTTCGTCGGCGATGAAAAGGGCGCCATATGTGTCGCATAGGCGCCGGACACCGGGGAGATAAGCATCGTCAGGGACAAAGACCCCTTTCCCCTGAACCGGTTCCACGATGAATGCGGCCACGTCTCTCCCTGAGAGAGCAGCCTCCAACGCGTTCAGGTCATTAAAGGGAACAGGAATACAGCCGGGGAGCAGCGGTTCGTTGCGACACCTGAATTCCTCATTGCCGTTTACGGAGAGGGCGCCCAGGGTCAGGCCGTGAAAGGCCCGTTTACAGTAGACGATTTTCTGTTTTCCCGTAGCCTGCCTGGCGAATTTGAGGGCCCCTTCCACCCCTTCAGTCCCTGAATTGGTGAAAAAAACCGCGTTCAGGTCGCCGGGTGCGATAGCGGCCAGCGCCTCGGCCAGGAGGCCTGAAATGATCCCGACATCCATCTGGACCAGGCTCGGCCCGCAGCAATTGAGCATATCCTGCAATACCCGGGCAACGAGCGGGTGGTTGCGCCCGATGTTAAAAACACCAAATCCTGCTAAGAAATCAAGGACTTCAATACCTTTTTCATCTGTGAGCCGGGCGCCCTTTGCACTGACATAATTCCGGTTGAAGCCGATGACTTCCAGTACGCGCACAAATTGCGGGTTTACATAGCGGCGGTGGAGATGATAGGTTTCGGCCAGGCGGTTTTTTACCAGCGATACAATATCCATACCCGTTTACCATGAGAATACGTCCAGGGGCCGGTCGCGGATATCGCTTACGGCAGGTCGGTTCGGGTGGCTCCCGATGCCCATTCCCTGAAAACCGATAGGCCGCTCCCATTGCCGCCGGACGGATAACGCCTTTCCTCCTTGCTGAGCGAGTTTAGAGAAACGGGCAGCCTGTGTCAAGCAGAGTTGGAAGGCCCGGTATGATTCTCATCGGCGGGGTCGATACGTCGACTTGCCCGTACAGGCGTTCGAAGCAATATGGACTTGACCGTATCCCGTCTCGATACTACTATGGTCTCCGGTCGTGAAGTTTCTTGCGGGGCATGGAGGCCGGGTCCATCTCCTCCTCATGGAGGTGGTCATGCCCGAAATCGGCGGGAAGGATATGGCGAAAAGACCCGGGAGTCCGGCCCTGGCCTCAAAGGTAAGAGAATCATTAAAGGAAAGGGAATCCGGGGATGAAAAATCGGATTAAAGTTTCGATCCGGGGAATCCTTCTCCTGGCGTGCTTCGCGCTCATTTCCCCGGCGTCGTGCGAAAGGGATGCGTCCCGGATGCCTGCCGACGCGGTGACGGTCCAACTCAAGTGGCTCCACCAGGCCCAGTTTGCAGGATTTTACGTGGCCCGGGAAAAGGGCTACTATGCCAGGGAAAACCTGAACGTTACTTTCCTGGAAGGCGGGGTGGGGGTGGATATGGTGGAGCGCCTTGCCTCGGGCCGGGCGGATTTCGGGGTCCTGACGCCGGAATTCATCTTTTCGGCCCGGAGCAGGGGGGCGCTCCTCACGGGCATCGCCGCTATCTACCGTCGGAGCGCCGTGGTCTTTGCGGCCATGGCCGATTCCGGAATCGTTCGACCATCGGATTTCATGGGCAAGACCGTGGCGGCAGGGGATCCGGGCGGTTCCCAGAAGGACTTCGAACTCCAGTTCTACGCCATGATGAAGAAACTGGGTCTGGACGCCTCCAGGGTCAAGGTCATCCCCTACGATCCCGCCTATACGGCCTTTTACAACGGCCGGGTTGAAATCACCCCCTGCTATTCCACCGGCGGTCTCATCAAGATGAGGGAGAAGGGGCTCAAGCTCAACCTGATCTGGCCCGCTGATTACGGTATTCACTTTTACTCCGATACGCTTTGCGCCAGGGAAGACACGATCCGGGAAAAGCCTGACCTGGTCGCCCGGTTTCTGCGCGCGACCCTCCGTGGCTGGCAGGATGCGGTCGAGGATTATGAGACAGCCGTTTCCATGACCATGAAGTATGCCCGGAACACGGATCCGGTGATTCAGACCCCGATGATGGAGGCCCTTCTCCCCCTGGTCCATACCGGAGAAGGCCGGATCGGATGGATGCAGGGAGAACGATGGGAATCAATGTATGAGATGTTCCGGGACCAGGGACTGATCGCCCGGCCCTTTGACGTGCATCAGGCCTATACCCTGCGGTTTCTGGAAGAGGTGTATAACGAGAAGCCCGAATGAAGCTGACCCCCAGACTGGTTCTCCTTTTTCTGGCGCTGACCGTTGTGCCGATCCTGGCGCTGGGCTACCTGGCGTATGAAAACGGCAGGCGCGCCCTGGAAGAGGAGGCCGTCAACCATTTGATCTCGACCAACCTCCTCAAGGGCAGCGAGCTGGACCGGTGGGTCGATGACGGCAGGGGCGATCTTGAATCTCTGGCCCAGCGGCCCCTGGTCAGGGATCTGGCGGCAAAACTCGCAGCCCATGATGAATTTCCGCACCTGCATGCCGTTGTCAAACGGGAACTGGTGGAGCAACATCTGAAGCCTGGTTTGGCCTACGGCGGGTTCCTGGAGCTTTTCCTCCTGTGTCCGCGGCACGGTATCATTGTGGCATCGACCGATGGAAGACAGGAGGGGAAGTACCGCGATAGCGAGTCCTATTATCTGGACGGGAGGACCCGTACCCATGTGCAGCCCATCTACTACTCCCGGGTCCTGGAGCAGCCGGCCATGACCATCGGGACCCCGGTCAGGGACCGAAGCGGGGGCCTGGCCGGGGTGATGGCCGGCCGGCCGAACCTGGGAGAACTCTCAAAGATCATGGAACAAAGATCCGGATTGAGCCCGAGCGAGGATACCTACCTGGTCAATAAATTCAACTTCTTCGTCACCGAACCCAGGTTCGGCAAAGGATATGCCTTGAGGAAGGCGGTCCGGACAAAGGGGGTCGAGGCCGGTCTTTCGGGCGGCGAGGGCGTGAGCTTCTACGAGGATTATCGCGGGAGGCCGGTCATCGGGGCCTATAAATGGCTTCCGGAGTATGACATGTGCATTATCAGCGAAATCGATCAAGCCGAGGCCTTCGGCCCCTCCCGGAGACTGGCCCGCCTGATTACCGTCGCCCTCGTGGGCCTGATCCTGACGGTGGCGTTGCTGGCCGTCTTCTTTGCCCGGACCATCACAAGGCCCCTGCGTCAACTGGTGGAGGGGGCGAGGAGGATCGGGAGCGGGGACCTGGATTACCGGACAGGCACATCGGCGGGGGATGAGATCGGCGAACTGGGCCGGGCGTTCGATCACATGGCCGGGGAACTCAAGGCCACCACTGTTTCGAGAGACGCATTTGCCCGGGAGAAAAATTTTTCAGACTCGGTGATCAACAGCCTCCCGGGGGTCTTCTACCTTTTTGACCGTAAGGGGCGTTTCATCCGGTGGAACAGGAATTTCGAGGAGGTCACGGAGTACTCGGAGGAAGAGATCGAACGGATGAGTCCCCTGGATTTATTTTCCGGGGACGACAGGCGTGCCGTGGAAGAGCGGATTCAGGACGTCTTTGTCACGGGTGCGGGATGGGTGGAGGCCCTGTTCGTGTCCAAGAGCGGAAGAAAGACCCCCTATCTCTTCACGGGTGTTCGCGTCGCGCTGGAGGGAAGGGATCTGTTGACGGGGGTCGGGATCGACATTACAGAACGCAAGGCAGCAGAAGACGCTCTGCGCAGGACCATGGCCGAACTGCAGAGGTCCAATGATGAACTGGAACGTTTTGCCTACGTGGCCTCCCATGATCTCCAGGAGCCCCTTCGCATGGTCGCCAGCTATATGCAGCTCCTGGAAAGACGTTACAAGGACAGGCTCGATGCCGATGCGAGGGAGTTCATCGGTTATGCCTCGGGCGGCGCCAGGCGCATGCAACAGCTGATCAACGACCTTCTCGCGTATTCCCGGGTGGGCACACGCGGCAGGCCCTTCGGACCGACGAACATGGAGGACGCTTTTCAGACCGCAAAATCGAACCTGAAGGTCGCCATGGAGGAGGGCGGCGGGGAGGTGACCTGTAACCCTCTACCAACCGTCACGGCCGATGAAGGCCAGATGATCCAGGTGTTTCAGAACCTGATCGGCAATGCCCTCAAGTTCAGGAGAGGAGACCCCCCCAAGGTCCATGTGTCGGCTGAACAAAAGGAGGGGGAATGGGTTTTCGCCGTCCGGGACAACGGCATAGGGATCGAGGCCCAATATCTTCCGCGGATCTTTGCCGTGTTTCAACGGCTTCACCGGGACGAATACCCTGGTACGGGCATGGGACTGGCCATTGCAGACCGGATTGTCCGTCGCCATGGTGGAAAGATGTGGGCTGCCTCCCGGCCGGGCAAGGGAAGCACCTTCTATTTTACAATCCCCATGGAGACCGATTAGGACCGGGCAGGAGAAGACGAACAGCGGATGAACAGCCGGATGGAGGAGATGACCATGACGCAAGAACGAACCCGGCCCATTGAGATTCTTCTGGTCGAAGATAACCCCGGGGATGTGCGGCTGACACAGGAGGCCCTCAAGGATGCCAAGGTAATGAACCATCTCTATGTGGCAAAGGACGGGGAGGAGGCCCTCGAATTCCTGAGATGCCAGGGGAGGCACGCGGGGGCCGTGCGTCCGGACCTGGTCCTGCTGGACCTGAACCTGCCCAGGAAGGACGGAAGAGAGGTCCTGGCCGAGATGAAGAACGACCCCGATTTGAGGCGCATCCCGGTGGTGGTTCTGACCTCCTCCAGGGGCGAGGAGGATGTGGTCAGGACCTATGATCTCCACGCCAACTGTTACATCACCAAACCTGTTGATGTGGACCGGTTTTTCGAGGTGGTGCAGTCTATCGAGGATTTCTGGCTGGCCGTGGTGAAACTCCCTCCAAACGGCTCCAGACACAGGTGAGGAGAATTGCCCGTGACAAAGGAAACCCTTCGGATCCTGCTGGTGGAGGACAATCCCGGAGATGCGGTCCTGGTCCGGGAGTATCTGACGGAATGCGCGGCCCTCAGAACGGATCTGGAGCGTGCGGAGCGGCTGGAGCAGGCCCTGGACAGGCTGGAGGCGGAGACATTCGATCTGGTCCTTCTCGACCTGCACCTGCCGGACAGTCAAGGCATGGAGACCTTCTCCCGCATCCGCCAGTGGGCCCCGGGGGTGCCGGTGGTGGTGCTTACAGGCCTTGTCGACGATGAAGCAGGGGTGAAGGCGGTTGCCGAAGGGGCGCAGGACTATGTGCTGAAAGGCGATCTGGATTCCAGGCTTCTGGAAAGGACCATCCGGTACGCTATGGAGCGGCACAGGCTTCTCGCGTCCCTCCAGAAGGCCCTCGATGAGGTGAAGACCCTGAAGGCCCTCCTTCCCATCTGCGCGGGATGCAAGCGGATCAGAAATGATGAGGGGTACTGGGAGAGCGTGGAGGCCTATTTTGCCGAACATGGGGATATCCGTTTCAGCCATGCGCTGTGCCCTGAGTGCGTTAGGAAGCTCTATCCCGATCTGGCGGACGAGGTGCTTGGAACCCCGGGACAGGTTCCACCTTCAGGGTGATGCGATTCAAATCGCTTACCCTGTCAACGCCGCATCGGCCATTCCCAGGATAAGGAATGGTGGTGAGAAATCCAAAGGAGGCCAGAATGACAACCTATGCCATTGCGGTGATTCCGGGTGACGGGATCGGAAAAGAGGTCGTGCCTGAAGGGGTCCGTTGAACTGGCAGGGAAGCGTGAGGCCAGGCACATAACCTCGGCCACCAAGTCGAACGGCATTATTCACACCATGCCCTACTGGGACGAGCGGTTTAAGGCCATGGCTGCCGAGTATCCCCGGGTCCGGGCCGATCAGTATTATATCGACATCCTCACCTATTTGCTTGCGTGCATTTCTAACCCAGTTTTGGGAATTCCCCACCCGGAAATTTGTTCTGCAACTCGTGCCGTCTTTCCTCCGGGACTGATTTGGGCAAAGCAAACCTCGTCGGACAGGGCGGCGACCAGCTTATTACGTTGTTCTGAAAGCACGGCGGTGAGGCGGCGCTGCGAGGGATCAAAAGGGGACAAAAGTAAAATCCGGTCTCTTGCGACGCCCTCGCGCCATTCCTTTGGGATTCTTATCCCTTCAAGGCTTCGGGCAGGACAAATGATGATCGGCTGAACCCCGCGAAGAAGTATTTGCAGGCATTCTTTTTCAATGGGGGAGTGAAACCCGCTGATGATGCAACGGCCCTGGTCTCGCCATTTTTGGGCCTGATCCATGGCCGCAAGGATGGCATCGCCGGGGCAGGTTTTAGAACAGAATAGCGCGGTCTTGGGGACATTGAGCAGATCGAGGCTGCCGATGGCCCAGAGTCGGACAGGCGCATCTCTGCCCAAGCGTTCGTCCAGTTGCACAGGGAATGCAGGACTATTGCCATCAATGACTTGAAATGGATGGTCCATGGCTATGAAGGGCATCCTTCAATCTCATGCGTGCTTCTCCAGCTTTTCTTTATCTGTTCACTGGTCGAAGGGTTCCTAATGAAACGTACAGTTTACTTTTTAGTCTGCCTCACGGAGAAGTTACCGTGAATCCTTTCTTCCCAACATAGTTTCCATCCGGGCAATGAAGCCGGCACACTGTTCGAGGTAGAGGTTTACCTCTTCGGTCTCGAAAACCCGCAGGGGCTGATAATCACCTTCATGCCGACTGTCAAAGATCTTGTTGCAGAACTTGCCCCATTCCGGTTCCAGTTTTCCTTCCCTTATTATGCCCTTATGAAGTGCGGCCTTTACCCCGGTATGCTTTTTGAACGACCGGCCCTCTTTCAGTAACAAAGCAGTCAGGGCGTAAAAAGAGGCATAATAGAGGTTTCTAACTGCGGTTGTAAGCCTCCCGGATGAGTATTCACTGCGCCCAGCGGCCAGCGATTCATGCGCCTTTTCCATCCAATAGACTACAAGAATGGACTTGTGGTCTTTCTGGAAGGAGTCCGTATCTGTCATCGCATCGGCACCCCCTCCCTGCTGATTTCTTGATGAATCGGGAGAAGGGTGCATATTCCGTCATTCCAATCGTCAAGAGTATTAACGATGATGCTGATGATGACATCATGTTTCATTTCCACCTCAAAGAGGGCATCCACTATCTGATGTCGTTCCTTCCAGTCAATGGGATTGGCGGTCAACAGGAGCAAATCGATATCCGATTCCGGATCGCTGTCACCCCTTGCCTTTGAACCGAAGAGGATAACCTCCTTTACTGGAGATCGTTCTTTGAGGATTCGCGTCGCTTCCTCGATGGCTGCTACTTCATTCCTCTCCAATTTCAGATCCTCAAGATTTCTCAATCAAATCACCTCCTCCTTCCAGCGCTCACCAAGAAAGCTCAGGCTTTATCCCTCCTCGCATCATAAATTCTCTCCTCTCAAATCAATCGTCCGCCCCCTCGGCCCATGCGTCACTTGATGTCATAGTTGATGATAAAATCCATTCTCTCGTCTGTAAAGCCATAGAGCGTTTGGCAAGGGCTTATTCTCTCACTCTTACTTTCACGTGCATCCTGTCGCGTTCTGATTCCACTATCTCCCCCATCCTATAAAGATTTCTTTTGGGCTCAAAAAGGCGGTTATAAGCCCTATTTGGGGCTCCTTTGCTATAATTTCTCAAAAAGCTTCAATCGGTTGCATTGGTCCCCAATGCTGGAAATAACGATTTTCAAGAGAAACTTAAAAACTTTAGGATGTCCCCCTGAAACGGTTCTGCCTTTTATGTTTTTCTATATATTTTTTTACTTCATCAGCCGGCTGGAAAACACCAAAATGCCCTTCACATAAAATATCCGCTTCCAGATCCAGAAGCTTTTCCATGGAGCTCTGATAATCATGCAGATTGGAAAGGAAGTCCTCGTGGAAGGGTCCATGCAGATCCTGTCCGAATAACACTTTTTTCCCTTCCGCCGTCACAAGAATGGAAATGGATCCCGGTGTGTGGCCGGGTGTGTGGATGCACTGAAATTCATATGCTCCGAATTGAAGATTCTCCGCATCCCCGGATAATTTACGATCAAGCCTGACCGGCTTGTACTGAATTCCATACCATGAGGCCGCGGTCCTGGGATCGTGTCCTTCTTCTTCAATAGGTACTGCATCCAGCTTATGGGCGTAAAATCTAATATCCGGTAGGAACTGCCGTAAGTCAAAGCAGGCCCCGATATGATCAATATGAAAATGGGTAAGGATACAATGCCGGATATCCTCCGGATGCAATCCATGGGACCGGATACGTTTAATCGTTTCCAGATCCATCCCCACGTCAATCAACACCAAGCCATCCTTGCTCCGGGTATCAATCAGGTACACAGAACATCCGCTGTCCCCGACGTGATAGATATTTTTAATGATTTCCTTCAATGGGGAATGCCTCTTCAGCTTCATAGTAAAAATGGGTCCATAAAAAACTAAATAAAACCTACCCGAGCATCAGTTTCTTATTTTCTTATGGGCTTCCCCCAGGCCCACGGGCCGATTCTATGCTGACTTCCTTGACCGGAAAGCTCTCCTCAATGAAGCGTCTGTCCCTGTTCATCCTGTTCCTTTCGGTCCATGTCATCCAGTATCTCTTCTATCTGGGATTTCAACGTGGGGATATCCTGCTCCACCGTCTCCCACACCAGATAGTAGTCTATGCCGAAGTATCCATGGATCAGACGATCCCGCATGCCCGCTATATCTTTCCAGGGGATGTGGGGATATTGTTCTCTCACGAATTGGGGAATGTTTTTCGTGGCCTCTCCGATGACCTCGAACTTTTGGATCACGGCACTGGACGTCTTCTCGTCCAGTACAAACGCATCCACGTCCATCCCTTCCACAAACGCCAGGATATGTCCGCAGGCGTCAACGATGTCCTGTAAAAACAACCGATAATCCCGTTTCATAGGCTGACCAGATCGCCGTAAATATGGGAGGCGATCTCCTTTCTAATGGCCCTTTTCGAGACCACATCCACCTTGCAGTGGAGCATCTCCTCAAGAAAGTTCCCAAGTCCTGACAGATGCAAAAGCGTCGCGCCCTCCCGGAACTGAACCAGCACGTCCAGATCGCTCTCTGCATTTTCCTCTCCCCTGGCGTAAGAACCGAAAAACCCCATTATTTCTGCCCGGTATCGGTCTCTTGCCTCACCCCTTGCCCTTTCAAGGACCTCGAGGATTTCATCCTTTGTCATGCTGTTTTCTCCCCTTTGGCTTTGATCTGTTCCGATGGCACCGCGTACCGCACCACTTCCACCCTTTCTTCCGGCTCCAGGTTCTCGGCCGGGTTCTTCACCATATAGAGCTGCGGGCCTTTTGCGGCGTTCATGACCGCATACAGGTAATAGGCATTCTTGAACCGCTGGGCCTTGAACCATTCGTTCTGGGTCAGGGCTACGGGGCCGATTCCTGCTCGCGCCTTCACCTCGATATACCGGATCTCCTGTTTTTCTTCATTTACGGATCGGATATCGAAGCCCAGGTTTTCCGCAGATACGTCCCTGGGGGTCCGCCCTTTCTGCACTTCATAGGCCATGGCCGTTTCCATGCAGATCCTGTCCGAATAACATTTTTTTCCCTTCCGCCGTCACAAGAATGGAAATGGATCCCGGTGTGTGGCCGGGTGTGTGGATGCACTGAAATTCATATGCTCCGAATTGAAGATTCTCCGCATCCCCGGATAATTTACGATCAAGCCTGACCGGCTTGTACTGAATTCCATACCATGAGGCCGCGGTCCTGGGATCGTGTCCTTCTTCTTCAATAGGTACTGCATCCAGCTTATGGGCGTAAAATCTAATATCCGGTAGGAACTGCCGTAAGTCAAAGCAGGCCCCGATATGATCAATATGAAAATGGGTAAGGATACAATGCCGGATATCCTCCGGATGCAATCCATGGGACCGGATACGTTTAATCGTTTCCAGATCCATCCCCACGTCAATCAACACCAAGCCATCATTGCTCCGGGTGTCAATCAGGTACACAGAACATCCGCTGTCCCCGACGTGATAGATATTTTTAATGATTTCCTTCAATGGGGAATGCCTCTTTAGCTTCATAGTAAAAACGGGTCCATAAAAAACTAAATAAAACCTACCCGAGCATCAGTTTCTTATTTTCTTATGGGCGTCCCCCAGGCCGCATTATCCTCGACCGCCACATTTTTGCCTGAAAAGCGAACCATCAATGTCTGGTTCCGGGTGACAGCCTGGTATCGGGTGTCCCGGAGGAGGGCCTTCAGCGCCGTGAAGTCTCTTTCAACCCTGGCATGGTCCGAAAGAACAAGGCCCCCTATGCCGGCAAACAGGGCGGTCAATATGAAAATTCTGAATAAGGCTATCCTGCTAAACACCGAATCGCGCAGACGAAAGGGCATGGCATGCTCATTCAATGCAGCTCCTTGTCCATGTGAACCCTTCCCACCTCTCTGATAGTCGCCTCAAAAAGATACAGTATTTCCTGCCACCCATCCGGGCAAGGAGAGAGGCAGGCCTTGAATTAGGTGAGGATTTCGACGCATTTTTTGAGTTAAAGGAGCAGATAGTCGTTGACGCCCTCCAAGGCTGCTACATAGTTGGATATTCCGTATTCTTTCTGATTTATTAAAGATTTAGCCTAAAAATACAAAACCCCGTCTCTCTATTATGAGAAATGGGGTCGGGTGTTCTTTCCACGGCAAGCCTCTGTTTGGGGTTACTGGGCTAATTTAATGAAAACTAACACAGGATTTTTTAAAAATGCAAGGTTTTTTTGGAGAGGGGGAGGGGGAAGAGGGCTAGAGAGGTGGGGAGCGGCGTCAGCTTTGCGCACAAGATTGGATTCAGTCAAGATATAGCAACCTGTTGAAGTTATGGGATATCTTCTGGATGTCGCCTGTTCGAATAGATCGATTTTATCATCAAGATCCATCATCTGTTTTATGAATCACTTGCTCTTGGGGTCGAGGTGATAAATGATATTGAATTCTTAAAGGGCGTCCGCTGCGCTGCTCAGAAACCAATTTTCTTGCGTGTGTTTCTAATTTAGGGTTTGGGAATTTCCCACCCAGAAATCTGTTCTGCAAGTCGCGCTGTCTTTCCTCCGGGAGTGATATGAACGAAGTAAATCTCATTGGATAGGGCTGCAACCAACCTATTTCGCTGCGCTGAGAGAGCGGCGGTGAGCCGTCGCTTCGAAGGCTCAAAAGGGGATAAGAGTAACATCCGACCTGTGTCAATGCCCTCTCGCCATTCCTTTAGAATTCTCATCCCTTCAAGGCTCCGGGCAGGACAAATGATGATCGGCTGAACCCCCCGAAGAAGTATTTGCAGACATTCTTTTTCAATGGGGGAGTGAAACCCGCTGATGATGCAACGGCCCTGGTCGCGCCATTTTTGGGCCTGATCCATGGCCGCAAGGATGGCATCGCCGGGGCAGGTTTTAGAACAGAATAGCGCAGTCTTGGGGACATTGAGCAGATCGAGGCTGCCGGTGGCCCAGAGTCGGACAGGCGCATCTCTATCCAGACGTTCCATCAACAACCTCGGATACCGCCTGTTCTCGCGGTCAATGATAGTCGGCGATAGGTTTGATTTCAACACTGGGAATAATTACCTCTCATCTTACGGTCAAAATCATGTAACCCGCTCATGTATGGCATCCAGCCAAGTCCGGCCTTTATCGGTAAGCCGGTACTTTTGCAGCCGGCTGGTGGGTTTGTCGGGGACGGTGAATTCAATGAGTCCGTTGGCGACCATTTTACGCACCAGATCATTCAGATACCGGGTTGGCTTCGGCTTTCCAAGCCTTTTCGCCATCTCTTTTTTTCCTAATTCACTCTCCCGCAGATCGTTTAGGATTAGAATTGCCATTTCCGACTCTACCCCTGACTCTACCCCTGACTCTACCCCTGACTCCAGATCCAACACGGCCGTGTATTCCGCGGTAATGTGCCTGGCCGCGGGATGCACCGGCAGGCGCAACAGAAAATAGGTGTGATCATCGTCGAATTCAAACTCAGGCGGTGGAGAGCCGTTCTCTTTCATGGCGCGGAGGATTTTCGGGATACCGGTGGCCCGGCCTTCAGTTAGATCCAGTTCCTTTAGAAATTCGCCGATACGACGGTTACGATATCGGCGGGGTATGGCCCGGCCAATCCGGAGCTGTTCGAGGCGAACCGAACGGTCGGGGCCGGGGTAACTGAGCACCACCAGGTCATGGCGTGTAATACGCACCTCCACGGGTTCGCGTTCCTCGTAACTGCGATGATAGACAGCATTGACCACGGCCTCTTCAATGGCTTCATAAGGAAAATTAACGACTCTCGTAGCCTCAGCTCTGTCGGGATGTTTAATGACCGTTTCATTCAGGTAGTTGCGACGAATATAGTCCAGCGCTTCACGGATCATTCGCGGGAGCGGCCCGTGAAATGTCTTTTCGGTAAATTTATCTCCTCCCGCATCGTCTGGAAACCAGACCACGTCGATCTGGGTGGCAGGGAAAAAACGGTGCGGTTCCGGGTTGAAAAAAAGCAGGCCAACATTCAATGGAAAAGGCGCTTCATCGGGACCGCCGATAATGCGCATCTGGCGTCCGAGCTCGATAAGTGCGACCCCAGGGGCCTGGGAGAATAGACCGCTTCCCACTTCCTGCAGGAAATCGAGCATCAGTTCGCGGCTAAGATCTTCCACAACTGCCTGCTGATTCAACCGGTCGTCAAAGGGTACAGTGGCTGCTAAAGACATAAGCTCGGTTTCATCCTGCTGCCTGGCCCGAACCGTCAAAGAGCCCTTCCGGATATAATAGGCAAATTCCCGTTCCCCTTTTACCAGTGATACTGGGGCCTTGTAGGGTCTGGTCTGCCCACCAGCAGCCCAGAGCACAAGGATATGTCTTCCAGCGATTTCATAAGGCGCGATGATGGGATGATAGTAGGGAACCGTCCGGTAACCAAGCTCTATGATTTCCTTTTGAACGGCATCGATCTGCCTGATTGGCAACCCGGCAGGAGGCAGAACCGGCCGACCCTTGTCTTCCTTCACACCGATGATGATGTAGCCGCCGCCCAGATTATGAAAATCATTCGCAAACGCACACATGGTGTGCAGCACGGCTTTCGGGTTCCAACCGGCCTTAAACTCCAGCCGCTCCCACTCGACGGTACGGGCTGTGAGTAAGTCATTGATGTTAATAGGCAGCTTCATGGTTATCGATATTTTCCTCTTCCCTCCACCTCGTCATCGTCGGGGGGAGAGCTGATTGCTGTCATTGCCCATTCGGCATTTGACCTTCCTGCTGGCAAGCAAGTCTGGTGTTTGATGATAAAATCCAATTCATCGTCGGTAAGCCGTTCTGTTTGGCTAGAACTCGACCCGCCCACTTTACCGCTAACGTGCCTGTCCTCGCGTCCCGCCCCCACCATCTTCCCAATCCTAAAAGATCCTTTTCAGGGTCAAAATAGCAGTTATAAGGCCAATTCGGGGCTCCCTTATTACGCTTTCTCTCACAGTTTCAATCAGTTGCCTTGGTCCGACCCGGGACCGGTGCATTCCACCCTGAAAACTTTCATTACTTCATCCCCAAGATGGTTGATCACCTTCACGGCGATCCGGTCCGAAGCGGGTTTTGGAAAGGGTCTGGAGATGTCGCTGTTAAGGGTCTCCCAGGCGTCGCGGTTGATCTCGGCCTTAAGGGTGGTTTTGAGGGCTTTATAGGGATCGTTGGCGCCTAAGAAATAGGCATGGCGCACAAAGAAACTCTCCTCGTTGTAATCGGTGTCGATGAACCAGCAGGCGATCCCTTCGGCCCCGTCGCTGCGGACCTCGCCGGTGTTGGGATGAAACACATCCACGCCGTTGATCTTAACCTGAATCTGGCCATCGTCTACGTCCAGGATGTCGATATCCGGCTCGCCGAAGATCACAAACAGATTCCCCTTGCCGGTGTTCTTGAGGTCTTCGGCCATGTGCAGGTCCGCATTCATCCGGGCCTTGAGTATCGGGATGCGGCCCAGCTTGTGGAAGTCGGACGAATGGGCGTCATAATTGAAGGCGCAGGCGATGAGCGCATCGAACCCGCCATCCCCGGCCTCCCGTGCCGCGGCCACCAGATCCGGACGGGACACCGTGCCGAACTCAGGGCCGATGAAGATGGCCGCCCGCTTCTCGGCCCCAGTATCATCCGGGCCTTCCATGTAGCGGCCCTCGGCGCACACATAATAACCGGGCCAGGGGGTGATGGATGCGAAATCGATCTTGTCTTCCTTGTGGGCCTGCTGCACGCCTGCGGTCTTGAGGTTTTCCAGGATCATCTCCGCAAAGTCTCGCTCCTCCCTAAACCCGGCTCCAGATTCTGCAACCCCGTCGATCAGATCATCGTTTTCATCTACCCCCAACACCCGGTGGGGAGAGAGGCTTTCCACGGTGAAAGGACCGGCCACCCGCACCTTCTTTTTGTCTTCGTAAGGCCTGTCGTAGAGATATTCAAAGTCGGTCTTGGCCGCGATGGATGCGTCAATCTCTTTCTGGCGGGCGATGCGGTGCTTCCACCATTCCGAATGGATCCGTACCGCCTCTTTTGACCAGTCCTTCCCGGCTTTTCTGGGAATCTCCCACTCTTCCCATGTCTGTTTGAGCGTTTTGTTCAGCTTCTCCCGCAGCGGTTCCAAGGTTTCCTGGAATTTTTCCCAGATCACGTCGATCTCGGCGTTGTTGGCAATGGATTTGAGGGTGATGTGGGGCACGCGCTCGTAGACAAAGCCGTGGCGGATGCTGCTGTAGGTAGGGGCTTCAGACGGAGCCTTTCGGGTGATTTCAGCCTCCTTGATCTGGCCGTCGCGGCTGTCTGCCAGGAGGTAGTAGGCATACCGCGCCCCCATGATGCGTGCACGGGCCAATGCCAGTGCCACACGCGACGTGTCAATGGTGATCCAGCGACGGCCCCATTGCTCGGCCACGTAGGCGGTGGTCCCCGACCCGCATGTGGGATCGAGGACCAGATCGCCGGGGTCGGAGGACAGTAAAAGACATCTCTGCACAACGGAAGGACTTGTTTGGACGACATACATAAGTCCTGTTCCGAGTTGAAGCGATTCCCAGCGATCCGTAATGGGGATAACCGCGAAGTCGTTGAACAATCTTTTATACCTGAGAGTTCTGCCCCCTGGGGCAATCCTCCCGGCTTGCGCCAATACACGCATTCCTTCGACAGTGGTTTTCCAATGATTCCCCGCAGATGGTTTATAGTTTTTTCCTTGGAACTCGAATGGCTGATCGACGGATGCTGCCCCGGCACTGAGCAAGCTGGTGTGTTGAAATACGCGTCCGGTTGGCAATTCGGCTTTACGTTCTATTTCGTTTCGTGTCAGTCGGCGTTCACGTCCATCAGCAAGCTCGATTTGGTCGTAACGGTCTGAAGAAACGTGGCCTGCAGTGCGTTCGTTATAGAGTTGCCGGTATTTTGTATGATTTTTTGATTTTGCAAACCAGATTATAAAGTCTACCGTGTTGGCTAACAGGATCGCCGCTTGGCTTCCAGTTTTTTGAACCTGTATTATCGAAATAAAATTGTCCTCCCCAAAAACCTCATCCATCAACGCCCGCACCCGATGCACATTCTCATCCCCGATCTGCACAAAGATCGACCCGGAGTCCGTCAACAGATCCCTGGCTACGGTCAGCCGGTCCCGCAGATAGGTCAGATAGGAATGGATGCCGTCCCGCCAGGTATCCCGAAAGGCCTTGACCTGTTCGGGTTCTCGGGTGATGTGGTCGGCCTTGCCATCCTTCACATCCCTGCTGGTGGTGGACCACTGGAAATTGGAATTGAACTTGATGCCGTAGGGGGGATCGATGTAGATGCACTGGACCTTTCCGCGCAGTCCTTCCCGTTCGGCCAGAGATGCCATCACCTGGAGGCTGTCGCCTAAAATCATGCGGTTGGACCAGTTGGCCTCGTGCTGGTAAAACTCGGTCCTGGCCCCTTCGGTGGGGAGGCCGTTGAAATCGGCGAACAGGTCCAGTTGCTTGGGCTGGTCACTTTCCCACTGTTCCCGGGTCTGGCGCATCAGATCGTCGATCAGGACCTTGGGATGGACCTTTTCCTGGATGTAGAGGGGTGGGGCCTGCACCATTAGATCGGACCAGTCCTGTTCATCCTTGCCCCGCCACACCAGTTGCGGATCCAGGTCCCGGTTGCGGCGTTCATAGGCCACCCGGATGGTGTCCTTTTCATCCTCCCGCATCACCGACTGATATTCGGCCGTGGGGATGTTCTTTCTGGAGGCCTCATCGTGCCTGATGGCTTCAACAGTCTTGCTGCTGTTTTTCTTTTTGTTCGGCATTGCCCTATCCAATCTTCGTGGTTCTTCTTGTCTGCGGAACCGTTCGCTTTTTTTGCACAGTTCCCTCATATCCGGGAGGGCCGGTATCCTGTTTGTCCGGCTTTTGAAGTCGCAGATCACGACTTCAAAGCAGCCAGATCGGCTTTGCTTACAGCCGATTCTCAATATTTCTGAATCAAATCTGTTTTTCTATGTTCCGCCAAATAGGCCTGGCATGCCAGTCCTGGGGAAACCCCATTGCACGGGCACTTACGTCCGGATGTTGGGTAAAAAGACTGTTCAATCTCTGTCTCCAGCTGTTAGGCCCCATAGCTTCCATGAGATAGGCCAGCATCACAAGGGTGTTGTAGATTTTGCGGCCATCGTCCCGATTGAAATTCTGGTGGAGTGCGGGTGGCTTTTTGCGGGGCAGTTTCCACAGAAATGTAAATTCCCGGTTCCAGATTCTTCCATGATGGGCACAATGATTGCGAACCACAGTCAAGTGATGCAGAAAAGAAGTGAGGTTCACCTCGTCTAATCCGTAGGCCCGGGCAACTGCGTTGCGATCTTGACGACGTGTCAGATTGGAGTACCATTTTGACAACTGCCCAAGGGTCATGATTTCGCAGACAACCCAGAGGGGAGGCAATGTTTCATCGTACCTATCAAAGTGGCGAATGAAGACTTCGGAACTGCTTCGGACTGTGTCCCTGAGGGCGTTGATATTTTCGGCATGGGGCCACCTGAGCTTGAAGAGGGTTTGGTCCAGCAGGGCATGGGGGCCATAGGAATGGGCCAGGTGATATGCCCAGCGCGTGCGAAGGGATACCTCGATCCGTTCGATAGCATCCATGATAAGCAGGCGCAATTTTCGATCGAAAATATAATGTTGGAGCACCAGGTCGAAATCGATACCGGGCTTGAATCGATGGGTAGGATGATCCTGTTCGAACGGCAGCCAATAAGCAGCCAGGCGGTAGTAATTGAGATGAGAAAGATAACGTCTGGCACGCTCCGGATCATCTATCTGCATGCCGCGCGAAATGAGCAGATCGACCTGCTCATCAAACGTTCTCGGAGGCTTTTCAAATCTCATGGAAAGCCCCCACAAAAAAAGTAACCCCCAGTGGTGCGCAGATCTTACGGGATGCGTTGGGGGTGTTGTTCAAACTTTTTGTAACCAGTTTCATATAACATATACCTTCTATCTCTGTTTTGCAAGCTTTTTTTCGTCAACATGGCAATCGATATGATGAATATTCTGATGCGGCGTCGAGGCATGGCTTTCAAGCCTCTCTTGGCGAGACCTGTTCGATCATCTTGTTGAACTCTGATTCTACTTTTTCTTTGAAGTCGGCCTCGATCTGATACACCTCGGTGAATTCCGCAAAGGCCCAGCGGCCATATCGGCCCAAGTTGTTGACGCCGGGGACCCAGTAGGTCTCCATGGTGACCTTCTTTTCCTTGGCATCTTCCCGCCGATACCCCTTGATCTCGACGATCAGGTGTAGCGGGTCCTCATGGCCGTCGTCCACCAGGACAATGAAATCGGGCAGATAGGTATGCGTCTCAGACCCATAGCGGTAGGGTACTTCCAGCCCGAGGTTGTGGTTCTTTACGTAGGCTTTGACCCGGGGATGGGACTCGGCCACACGGCAGAACTCTCCCTCCCAGTCGCTGTCCAGGATGACCCAGTTGATATGGCACCGCCGGGCATCGGTTTCCCATCGGCTGGTTTTGCTGGTATTGAAGTTCACGTGCAGGGTGGAACCCGTGGGGTTGTACGGGTCCAGCACGGCCTTGATAGGGCGTTCGCCCACCATGCTACGGGTGATGCCGGCCGTGATGCGCTCGCAGGCCATGTCGGCCAGTTCCTGATACATTAACTGAGCGGGGTAGGTGCCGCCTTTACAGTCCAGACAGGTGTCGAGCCACTGTTTGGCAATCCGTTTGAGCTTGCCAAAGAGATGCAGCTTGGGATCTTCACCGGGGTCCCGCCATTTGGTATAGACCAGCCGGCGGGTCAGACAAAAGAGAAGCGTGGACCGCCGCAGGTCTTCCAGATGCTCCAGATTAAGATCCACCCCTTCGCCGATAATGCCCGCGTTTCTCGTAATGGAGGGACCCACCAGGTCTGGGGTCAGTTCCAGAACGGAATCCTCATTGAATGTGGCTGTCAGCCGTTCCTCGGGGAGTTCCACACGATAGCCCTGGACCCGGGGGAACTGGATTTCAAGGGCGTTTCGATCGGGGCGTACCGCCTTGACGTGGATGGTCTCGCGAGGAGGCTGAGGCGGGGCCACAACCGGTTTGGCCGTGAAATCAAAGGGGATGCCCAGGACATCGGCATATTCCACATTGAAAAGACCGTCGTCATTCAGGTCGTAAGACTGACGGCGGAGAGCCCGGCCGATCACCTGTTCGCAGAGGAGTTGCGTGCCGAATGCCCGAATGCCTAACACATGGGTGACCGTATTGGCATCCCAGCCTTCGCTGAGCATGGAGACCGACACCACGCAACGGATGGAGTCGCCGAGGCGGCCTTCTTTGCCCACCGTGTTCATGACTTCGCGAAGTAGATTCTGATCACTCAGGCCCTCGGCCTGTTGGCGGTCGCCGGTGCGTTCGATGATTTCCCGACGGAAGCGTTCGATTTCATCAAAGGCCATTTTTCTGAAATTGCTATCCAGGGCATCGCCCGACTCTAACTGCTCGCTGTCGATCAACAGAGTGTTGGGTCTGCCCAGAGGGTTCCCATGCTCGTCAAAATTGCGGAACAGGGGGAGGCGCCCGTTTTCAAGGGTGCTGGAACCGTCTTCGTTTTCTCTATAAAAGCCGGATACGTAGTCGTACACCAGTTTCGATGTGGAGGTGTTGTTGCAGACAATAATAAAGCAGGGCGGGACATGGACAGCGTTCTCTCGCCAGAGGTTAAATGTCTTTTCATAGTGGCCGTATAGGGCTTCGAGGGCTGTCTGCAGTTCCACGGGGATGCTGAGGGGGTCGAGGATTTTGGACTTGCCCCTGCCTTTTTTTGGCATCCGGGTCCGAATATGCTCCCAGAGATTCCGGAATCTGGGCATGTCATCCCCTGGGATATTGTCAGCTACAGGAACGCGAGGGAGTTTCACGATACCGCATTCAATGGCGTCCATCAGGGAGAAATCGCTCATGGTCCAGGGGAACAGGGTCCCCTCGGCATAACCGGAGCCGCGAAGAAAGAAGGGGGTTGCGGACAGATCAATGACCCGGCTGGTCCCCAGTTTTCGATTGACCATTTCCAGACCGGTGATCCAGAGGCGGGCGGCCTCATTGTTCTTTTCCGCCTCCTTGCGGTCATCACCCTTCAGATCGCCTTCCGCCCCCTCACCCGGCTTCTCCCGATAGCAATGGTGGGCCTCGTCGTTCAGGACCAGGATGCGCTTCATGCCCATCAGATCGGGCATGATCCGCTGAAGCATCTGACCTTCGGTCTCCAGGGTATTAAGCGGCTGGCCCCGCCCTTGGAGCAGAGAACGCCCTCCCTTAGAAAGTGCCATCCTTTCTCTGAGCTTGAAGGCGTGAAAGTTGGTAATGACAATCTTTGCGCGTTCAAGATCGCCGATCATGTCATTGGGGACCAGCTCACGGGACTGATAATAGCTGTCCGGGTCATTGGGCTGGAGCACCCGGAGCCGGTCGCGGATCGTGATGCCGGGTGTGACAACGAGAAAACCACGGGTGAAATTCTTGCTGTTGGGCCGCCGCACCGCATTGATGGTCTGCCAGGCCATCAGCATGGCCATAACAGTGGTCTTGCCTGCGCCGGTGGCCATTTTAAGGGCCAGGCGCATGAGTTCCGGGTTGGCGTCGTGGTTAGCATTGGCCAGATGCTCCAGAAACCTTTTCCCCTTCTTCCCCATCTTTGGGGCAACCTCGGCAAGGTAAATGACGGTTTCTACGGCCTCGATCTGGCAAAAGAACGGCCGGATGTCGCTGAACCGGTGATGCCGCCAGTGGGTGAGAAGACGGGCCGTTTCGGGCGTCACCTGCCAGTCGGCCGGATTAGGCCGGGCACGCCAGAGATCCACGTGCTTGCGAAGTTCGTTGATGACAGGGGTGGGGTCGTACTGCTGCTCCTCTGTGGACAGGCCTTTGCCCTCGTCAAAGACGAATGCCATCTGTTTGGCGGCAGGCCCTTTGCGTTTCCTGGGTTTCGGAATGGGGGTGATGAACTCTGCCCTGCGGCGGCTCTCAATAATGCGCTGGGTTGGTTGCCCTTCGGCGTCAAGCTCCCAGTACCGCGTCGGATATTCATAAGGGGAGTTCAGGACAGGTTGCTCGAAGAAGCGATTATCCATGGATCATTTCAATCCGGATCGGGTTTTATGCAGCACTTTATTGTTGGGGGCGCCAAAGGTCAACTGACGGCGAAATTCCTCGGCGAGCTGCTTCTTTAGCCGGATGGCGGATTGGTTGTCCATCTCCTGGCCCTGGGACATGAGGCTCAAGACTTCACGCAATTGATCCTGGGGAGGCTTTTGCATCCCCACCAGGAGCCTGCAGGCGCCATCCGTCTCCGACCAATGCTCGATATGGTTATCCAGCTCCTTCCAACCGCGAAGGTTAAAATAGCCCACGCAGAAGTCAGCCCTGTCCGAAAGATTCAACGCACTCTGTAGTGAAGGAAGGAGGGATTGATCGATGTTGTCAAGGACTTGAGGCACAGCGACCTCCATAATTCAGCTGCGTATTTTGCATATCTGTGGGGTCCTTAAATGACAAGGTTCCTTCTCTTTGGGGTTGTTTAGCCGTTGCATTAGAATGCCGATTATCCCGCCGCCGTGCTTCCCATTCCAAATTTCCTATACTTCACCTTTAATCTTTCCGGCGAGAAAACACAAAACCCCGTGCTCCATCTGTCTTGAGTAACGGGGTTCTTGTGCGTTCATTGACCATTTCAGATCCTCTTTCTCTATCGGTTTGAAAGAAGGAACATGGTTCGAGCATACTGCTGACAGTTGTTTAAACCTGATATGGCTGACCTATCAATGTATTGTTGGTTCAGGGCCATAGGCTATTGACGGGATTCCACCCGTTATGCGTTTTCCTTGAGCCATGCATAGACATATCCGGCGACTTTTTCCCACCCAGGCTCCCTGATTATCCAATGGGCATGTCCTCCAAATTCCATATAGGTATGGAAAGGACTGTAATTCTCTGCCACCTTTCTTACGACGTTAGCGGGGGTGATCCTATCCTCAGATCCTGAAATAACCAAGACCGGACAAGTCACCTTCGATGAATCCACTTGGGCGCCCTTGACCCCTGCAAACCAAAAACCTATTTCGGTCGCGGCTCTTCCTGATTCCCAAACACCCCGGTCATAAATATATCTTCTTTCTTCTACCGGCAATTTTTCCATCATTGCATAAACAGCCTTTTCATAGGAAAGTTTATTAGGGTTCTTCCAGAAGCCCCATTTAAACAGGACTTCTTGGAAACTCTTCAGTACTGACCACGTCAGGGCTAAGATACCCGCCGGCGCAGCTGGGGTAACCAGTACAGCTACCTTGGCAAGATCTCTACTTGCCAAAATCTGTGTAATCAAGCCACCCATTGAATGCCCTATGATAATGGGTTTTTCATCAAGTTTTCCGATCTCCTGTTCAAGGTCTTCGGCATAGTCTAACAGACTCGTTTTCCCCAGGCCGGAGGGAGCTGGATCACTTGGTTGAATATCATGATACCTGAGATAAGGCGCTATACACCGGTAACCCTTGTCCTCAAAATAGCCCTGGAATTTATCCCAGTACCAGCCCCCACCCCACATGCCATGGATCATCAAGATTGTATTTGTCATGTCAAATCCTTTCTTCATTCATGCTATAAAACTTGCCTTGATTTGGACAGAAATGATAGCTGTTCAGGCCCTTCTACAATTGACTGAGGTTTGATCGTCCTGATCTTAACAGGGGCCTTAACCCTCTCGTCCTGAACAAAGGCTGGAAACAAACTGGGTTGACAATACGCCTGATAGTCAGGACAGTTTTTGACCCGGCATTGCTCACAGACTGCAAGGCTGACCTTGGGATGGGATCGTTTCCTGGTGCAGGTGATGTAGGGCATTTACCCAGAAGATTCTCTTTCCATGGTTTCAATAACATCCTTGAGCTGAAGCCCGGTCATATAGCCCTGTTCCAGCAGGATTTCCCCGACAAACCTCTGTATCCCATCCCTGATATTCTCGGCAGCCTGGATTTCCAAGGCCTCTATAAACTGTCCCGAGCTGATATAGCCCTTTCGCTCCGCTACGCTAACAAAGTGGTCCTCGATTGTCTCTGAGGCTATGTCGAGGGTAGGTTCCATCAGCAATACATGCCCGTCTACGTATCGTTTTCAACCATAAGAATAACTTCGCTCACTTCACCAGTTTAAGATTATAGGTCTCCTTCAATCTTTTCCAAACCGCCTCCGTGTTCACTCCTCTTGCAGGCGGAGGCGCCAACCTGTTTGCCCGAAAACCGGGCCGGCAATGTCTGTCTGGTTCCCGCTGACCCCCTGATACCGGGTATTCTGGAGCAGGGTTTTTAGCTGGGTGAAATCCCTTTCAGCCCTGCTATCGTCCCAGAACACAAACACTCCTACGTTGGTAAAAAGAATCGTCAGTATGCCAATTCTGAGTAATGCCTTTCCGTTCTGTCCACTACAAATCACGCGGACCCAACCATAGGCTCTCTAAGGCTTCGATATAATCTAACATGTCCTGCAGCTTATCAGCCATTCAGAACCCTTCCGGACAAAACAAAACCCCACCTTTCTGTTGCGAGAAATGGGGTTCCTGATGGGTTTTCCACAGCAAGCCTCTTTTGATGGTCGACTGGGAGTTTCTGATCAAAAATTAACACAGGCTTTTTTCAAAAAGCAAGCTTTTTGGACAAGATGACCCAGGAATGTATGTTTGGCGCAAAGAGAGAACTCACTGTATTTTTAGAACAAATTCAAGTCAGACCCTCATTATCGGTTACGCTTAGGGGTCGGGCCAAGCTAACTGTATGGGATTAAAATAAATACGCCTGAAATGCCCCCTCATTTTGGGCCTGTATCGCGCTTTTTGACGGGAAAAAAAGCATTATTGGCATTGGACCATGGCGAGAGCAAAACGACATTACATTCCAGGCCGGATTTGGCACGTCACTCACAGATGCCATAAGAGAGAGTTTCTGCTGAAGTTCGCCAGGAATCGCAAGAGATGGCTTCAGTGGCTATATGAAGCGGGAAGGCGTTATGGTTTGGTGGTGGTTGAACTATGCGGTCGCATCGAACCACATTCATCTCCTTGTCGTTGGAGGCCAACAACGTGATGTTATCCCCAATTCGATCAAGCTGATTGCAGGACGGACCGGACAGGAATTTAACCAAAGAAAAGGTCGTAAAGGGGCATTTTGGGAAGACCGTTATCATGCAACAGCCGTCGAAGGGAGCATTGGCTGTAAGACGGAAAGGCATGGAAGCTGGAGATTCCCATCAACTCCGAGAACCCGCTGTCCCCTATATCGCCCATTTCGGGGGCAAAAAGGACGATATAGGGCCTGAAAACGCCTATTTCTGGGACGTTAATTTATGGATCTGAATAGGTTAGCTTGGCCCGACCCCCGTACAACTGGGGATCAGTGGGTCAAGGACATGCTCGATGATCAGGAGTGGGATCAGAACACCGTCCTCCAGGTGATTTCCGATCAGACGAAAAACCCCTTGAGAAGGGCCAGCGGGTGGAGGTCCTTTTGCTGGCGCCGGATCATGAGGAAACAGACCGGCTGACGCCACTGAAGGCCCTTTTCAAGGAGACCCAGCCCATACCCCAGATGCAGACCATCACCGAAGAGGAGATCGCCGCTGAAATCGATCGCTACAGGAGCGGACAATGAGGGGCATGGTCGAGACCAATGTCCTGATTATCAGAAGCAAGTGTGTGGGGATACAGCGGGTCAATTGAAGATCGAGGCTGTTCTGGGGTGGCGGACGCAAGCACCTTTGAAAGGTATGGGCCAACATTTGATAAGATCACGCATCATTTGACCCGTTTGACCTTTGTTTAAGGAGTTTGGAGGCTTCCCCCCGCCCATGCTGCCTGGGGGATGTGCTGAGATGTTACTGCTATAAACTGGATGCCAAATTTCCCGGTCTTCATCTGCCTGCTGTAATGCGTGGCGTATCGCGAATAGCGAAAGGCCATGCAGGCGCGGTCTGCGATGAAAAGTCGGAGGATTTTACCCGACTCAAACACCAATTCCCAACCCCCGCGATGCCGTCGTTTACATCATGGAAACCTTCCCAGTCGTTAAACGGAAGGACGAACGGAAATACGGAGAATCCCGCACCAAACGAGTCATCCTGGAAATCTACGACGAAATGGCAAAAGCCATGTGCACCGGGATTCCCCACAAAACCCGCCTTAACTCCCCGCCAGGCCCCCCAAGGCGCTATCATCCACCAAAGAAAGTAGAGGTAGCATGATGACCATTCTGCAAGAGATCCTGAAGTGGTCTAAGGGGTTACCGGCCTGTTAAGAATGGGGGACGGGGGGACAATCCCAACTTGTAAACTTTCTAAGGAGATCATAAGTATATGGACATGTCTCATAGCGGCTATTATATTGATATTACATATGTTATATGCCAAAGCCCTGTGAGCTAATTGTCCACACAATTATGATCGGATTAGTATGTGGGCGATGGGCCATGAGGAATGTGCGGAACTGAATGGGCGATCTTGGGAGGCGGGGAGGGTTCGTACCACTTGAGGGCCGTCTCCTGCGCGGGGGTGAGGATGCCTTGAAGGCCGGGAACCTGCCGGCCGCCTCTTCTCTGGCCTTGCGGTTGAAGACCAGGTAGAGAATCTTTCGATCCGGACGGGCCGAGGCGAGCATGCGAAGGGTGGGCAGTCTTGCCGGTCCCCGCCCTTGCGGTGATCAGCAGGACCCTCCCTGTCGCATCCAGTGTGGCCTGTTGTTCTTCGGTCGGTTTCACGAAACGCTATCGGTCTCCCATAGATTTTTGTGTCTCTCACCCGCTTCGCTAGAGTTCGCGGAGATCACGCATATGAAAAGTGAGGTCAAGAAAAACGTCTCCGTTACCGTGAAATCACGTTTTTGACTTCACAGGGCGACCGTTGGCGTCTGCTGGCAGAGATGGAATTTTTCTTGACGTGCGATACACCCTGCCAGCGTTTGATCAGAATCCTGCCTGGCTCGGCCTCAGTCATCTCCCGTCTTTGCCACCCCAGCGTGTTAAGTCAGCAAAGTCAACCACGTGCCCCCGGCACGCCAGGGGTTCTCGGCACCGAAAAGCGGAAGCAGGCCCCGGCGGCAGCGGTTTCCATCCAGATCCGGCCGCCGTGCCGATCCACGATCTCCCGGACAATGGCCAGCCCGAGCCCGGAGCCTTCGGTCCCCCGGGATGACTCGTTTCTCTGAAACATTTCAAAGATCTTGTCCGAGTCCGCCCCCTTCACGCCCACACCGTTGTCCCGGATGGAAAAAATGTGAAAGGCCCCGGGGGATTCATAGTCAATGCGGATCCAGCTCAACGGCTTGCCGCCGTATTTGAGGGCGTTGTCCACAACATTGCGGAAGACACGGAGTAACGCCATTCTGTCTGCATTGATTGCCACCGGCTCTTCAGGGGCGTGCCACTCGACGTGCCGCACCTTCAGCCTGGCCGAGAACTCGGCATGTATTGTTTTCAGCATCTCATTGACATTCACCTGCTCGATCCGGAGAGGGGCTTCCTTGGCCGTAAGAAACGCATTGATCTGTTCAACCAGTGCCGCCACGTGCTCGGAGGCCTTCAGGATCTGCTCGCAGCACCGGATGCTTCGCTCATCCATGGCGCTCCCGTACTGCTTCTGGAGCAAACGGGTCAGCCCGTAAATGGCCGTCGCCGGGCTCTTGAGGTCGTGCATCACGGAATAGGCGAAGAACTTGAGATTTTCGAGGGCCTTTTGCAGGGCTTCTTCGGCCCGCTGCCGTTCCGTTATCTCGGCGGAAAGGGCTTTGTTTTTCAGGGCCAGTTCGGCTGTCCGTTCTTCGACCCGTTTTTCCAGTTCATCATGCGCCCTGCGCAGGGCCTCGGCCGCCTTCTTGTTTTCGGTCACATCCAGCATGAGTCCCTCCAGGAACAGGGGTCTGCCGGCCTCGTCATGCACCACCTCGGCCCTGTCGTAAAACCAGACCTCACGGTTGTTCCGGGTGATCATCCGGTATTCGCATCTAAGGGGCACATTGTCGGCGTGGCATCGCAGCACCTCCGCCATGACCCGGTCTCGATCCTCGGGATGGAGTCTTTTTCGCCAGATATCCGGATCAGCCAGGTACGCCTCGGGGGTAAAGCCGAGAAACTCTTCAATCTGGGGGCTGACATACAGGGTCGTGCTCGCCTCATCCAGGGCCGCTGTATAGGTGACGGCCGGGAGTTGCTCAACCAGGGTACGGAACCTGGCCTCCGAGCGCCTCAGTTTCATTTCCATCTGATCGCGTTCCTGCTCCCGGGCCTGGAGACCCTCGGCCATGGCGTCAAAGGCCCCGGCCACTCGTGCGATCTCGCCCTTTTCCCTGCCGAAACGGGTCCGCGCGCCAAGGTTCCCCCGGGTCAGCTGGCGCGCCACATCTACCAGAACATTCATCTTGCGGGTAATGAAAAAATGGCCTGAGATCAGGGCAATCGTCAGGGCCAGAAGGGCCACAACAACGAGGGCGATGAGATTGCGCAGCAGAACCCGGTTGGCCCCGGCATAGATCTCTCGGGTGGGAATGCCCGCGTAAATGATGGCGGGCTGGGGCGTATCGGTCGCCGGCATGACGGCATACAGCCTGCGGACCCCGTCTACCCCGACGGCCTCCCCCACCCCGTTTCCCGTTGTCAGGATCTGAGCGATCTTCGCGATTCCGGGCGCGCTCTTCCCGATCCACCGCTCGTGTTCCGGGTAGCGGGAAAGGATGACATGGTCGCCGCCAACCAGGGTGAGGGTCGAGCCCCTGGGGAGTTCGGCCTCGCCTGCAAGCCTGTTGAGCCAGCCCAGATCCAGGGAGGCAAAGAGGACCCCGGTCAGGCGGCCCTCGCGATCACGGACGGGACAGGCCAGATTCACAGATGTTTTTCCGCTCACGCGCCCGGTCTGAAAGTCGCCCATGGCAAAGTCTCCGGTCGCGAGAACTCTTTGAAAATAGGAGCGGTCTGATGCAGAGACTGTGCCGGAGTAGGGGAGGGCACTGCACCAGAGGTTCCCCTCCGGGTCAATCACCCCGAAGTTGAGATAATGGTTGAACTCAGAGAGGAGTTGGGCCATGAATGCCGAGCATTCTTTCGGCTGACCGGCGTGCACCGCCTGCCGCTCGGCGAGCATGCTGAGCAGGTGGCGCGTTTCGGTAATCAGGGCCTTCTGATTCCGGGAGGCCTGGCGGGCGAGCTGGATGGCCTCCTGCCGGGTCTCGAGACCGGCGAGGCGCCGTTGCTCGAGCCCCCTGTACAACACGAGGCCAAGGGCCGGAAGCATCGCAAGAACAACAATCAAAATGATGCGAAATCGCAGCGAACCAAATAAGGCAACCATAAATCACCGGTTATTGGAAATTGGAAATTCAGAAACAGCTGCTTAACATCGAACATCGAGAAACAACCTTATGAAAACCCCCTGAATTATCGATTGAATAGACAAGACCTGACTACATCATGACGATTTTATGAGGGAGAAGCGTCTGGCCCTTTTTCATGAGTCAATTTTGACTCCCTGTCTCTGATCTCCACAATCCCATTCAGATTATCGAGAAATAAATCCACCAGTTCCGGATCAAAGTGCCCGCCCCTCTCCGATCGGATAATCTCTATGGCTCTTGCCACGGAAAAGGCTTCCTTGTAGGGCCGGTTTGAGATCAGGGCATCGAACACATCGGCAACGGCCACGATCCGGCCCCCAAGTGGGATATCGTTTCCGGCGAACCCACCGGGATACCCCCGGCCGTTCCACTTCTCGTGGTGGGTCAGGGCGATCTCAGACGCCGTCTGCAGGACTTCGGACGTAGAACCGCCCAGTATTTTTGCGCCGATGAGGGTGTGGGTCTTGATGATCTCGAACTCCTCCCCGGTCAGCTTTCCCGGCTTCAGCAGAATGGCGTCGGGTATCCCGATCTTGCCCACATCGTGCATGGGGGATGCGAGGCGGATCTTCTCCACCTCCTCCCCGGGCCGGCCGAGTTTTTGAGCCATGAACGCACTGTAGCGGGCGATGCGAACGATGTGATTGCCGGTCTCCCGGTCCCGGTACTCCGATGCGATTACCAGCCGGTTGATGGTCTCCTCGTATGCTTCCCGGAGCCGCTCGTGGGCCAGCTCCAGGGCCTTTCGCTTCTCCTTTTCGGACTGATAGATAAGGGCCAGGTCCCTGGCATATTTGTTGAGCTGGGGCAGGGTTTCGAGCCCGCCCGGAGTCGCTTCATCCGGCATGCTGCTCCCCTCGTTGCATTGTTGATTGACGACCGACGATTGTCGATTTGAAGGAGGTTTCCTCTCAACCCACAATCATCAACCATAAACCCCAAATCATTCCCCTAACACTTCCTCCACCTTCTGCAAAAGGGCCAGCGGGCTGAAGGGCTTGATGAAATAGGCGTCAGCCCCCGCCTTCATCCCCTCGGTCCGGTTATAGTCCTGGCCCTTGGCCGTGAGTATGATGATCCGGCAGTTGCGGGTCTCGGGGTCCTGCTTCAGGATGCGGGTGGCCTCGATCCCGTCCATGCCGTCGGGCATCATGATGTCCATGAGGATCAGGTCAGGTTTTTCCTGCCGGGCCGCCTCGATGGCCTTTTCGGCGCTGTCCGCCTGCAGGAGCTTATATCCGTCCATTTCGAGGGTGGCCTGGACCAGTTCCCGCACCTCCTCCCGATCATCCACGATGAGTATCTTTTTCATATGGGTTTATCCCTCACGCTAATCGGTTGCCGGCAATCATCAATCATCCATCCAAAGGCAGTTCCACCACCACCGTGGTCCCTTTTCCCAAGCCCTCGCTCTCCACCCAGACCCTGCCGCCGTGGGCCTCCACAATGTGCTTCACGATGCTCATCCCGAGGCCCGTGCCTTCAACGGCCTTGTTGGAGGCATCGGCCCGCCAGAACTTGTCAAATACCCGCTCGATCTGCTCAGGCGTCATCCCGATCCCGTCATCCGCTACGCGGATCTGGATTGTCGGTTGATGCTTGATGATTGATGGTCGAGCGGATTTTTCCTTCAAATCTTCAATCGACAATCGCAAATCATCAATCCAGACCCTCACCTTTCCTCCCCGGGGCGAGTATTTCACCGCATTGCTCAACAGGTTCTCAAAAAGCTGTTCCATTTTATCGCGATCGGCAAGAATCCTCACCGGGGTTTCGGGCAGATGGATCTCAAAGGCATGGCCGGGACTCCGGGCCCGGAAGGAGTTCACATATTTTTTAAACAACCTGCCCAGGTCAAAAACCTTATTATCCAACGTAAAACCCCTGCCGGCTTCAATGCGGGTGATATCCAGGAGATCGCCGATTATTTTGCCCAGGGCCACGGCCTGGGTGTTGATATAACCCAGATATTTTTTTTGCCTTTGGGCATCCAGGTTGTCCCGGGTCAGCAACAGCTCGGAAAACCCCTGAATGGAGGTCAGGGGGGTTCGCAGCTCATGGGCCGCGGTGGAAAGGAAATCGGTTTTCATCCGGTCCACCTCCCGCTCCAGGGTCATGTCGCTGATCACGATCACCATTTTATCCCTGCTTTTTGAATCCGTTTGGATCCTGGCGGTCTTTGCTCGCAGGATGCGGGGCCGGTCCGGTTGATCACCCGGAACCTCAAAATCGAACTGGTATCCCGATTCCCGTTGTTCCAGGGCCGTACGCATTCGATCTTTCAGAGTCCGGTTTTCGATGGCGAAATAAAGGGTCTGTCCCTCGATTTTGGAAAACGTCGTCCCGAGGAGGGTTTCGGCTGCCGGGTTCATCAGTACGACCCTGGCGCCATGATTGGTCACCACCAGCCCGTCGGCCACAGAGGTGAGGATAGCCTCCATCCGGTCCCTGGCCTCAGCCAGATCCCGGGTGCGTTCGGCCACCCGCTGCTCCAGGTCGGCGTTGATCTTCCGCAGTTCCTCCCGGGCCGCCTTGGCCGGGGTAACATCCATTACAGTGGAAATCATCAGGGGCGTTCCGGGCACAGGGGTATTCTGTGCGGTGATATACGTCGTCTCAGATCCCTCACGGGTGATCGGAATATCGGGCCAGACCATCCGCGCAGGATCGCCGCCGGCGCAATCATCCAGCACGCGCTTTTTTATTTCCTCCCTGAATTCCGGGTCTTCGTAAACGACGTTCCAGAATGCATCCGGTTCCATGAGGGCCTCTCTCGTGGTCCGGTAAATAGCGGGAAAAAGGTCATTCATGTAATCAAACTTCACGGAAGGATCGACCGAGTTGACTGCAATGCCGATAGGCAGGTTGTCCAGGACCGTCCGGATAAAGCGTGCCCTTTCCCGCAATTCCTCCTCCATATGTTTTCTTTCGGTCACGTCCCTGCCCGCGGAAATCAGCAGGGTTCCATGAACTTCCGTGGTCACGACCCGGCTGGTAATCTCGCCGTACACGCGTCGTCCATCTTTGGCCATAAGGACGTACACATGGGGGCCGATTTCCTCCCCTGCCAGGACCCGGAGGGTGTCTGAAACCGCTCTTTCCATATCTTCCGGGGCCAGCAGACCCACCTCCGGAAACCGCTTGCCTGCCAGTTCCTCGGGCCGGTAGCCCAGAATGTGCTCCACGGACGGAGACACGTCGATGAATCGGAACTCGGAATCGAGGGAATAGATGACGTCGGAAGCGTTTTCAAAATGGATCCGGTATCGCTCTTCGCTCTTTTTCAGTTCCCGGGTCCTGGCCAGAATCTTTTTCTTCAGCAGAAGACTCAGGAAGACAAACAGGGCAACGAGAATGACGGCCACCGCCAGGGCAAGTTTATATTCTTTTGGGACGACCTGCCTGATCCTCTCTCCGAACCACTGATTGAGCGTCTGATGGTAAAAGGACTGCGGGTCTTTTTTGATTTGAGCCAGGTTCCGGTCGATCGCTGCGACACGCTTCGTGTCGCTGTTTAGGGGAAAGGCAAAGCGCAGCTCACAGGGTGCAAGGATAACAGGCGCCTTCCTGACCGGGTAGTCGTTTTCATGGGCCAGTCCATAGAGTCGGCTGATGACGCCCGCGTCCGCCGCCTCATGTTTCAAGGCCTCAAAAACCCCTTTGTAATCGTTGCAGAGGACCGGGGTATATGGAAGGTTGAACAGCTTAAACCTTTCATGGGCGATGTCTCCCTTTAGAAACGCAAGCCTTTTCCCGGCCAGGTCTCGAATGTCATCCAGTTCGAGCGATTCATGGGTATACATCTGAGCCCAGTTGGAAAGGACCGTCTCTTCGTTGAATCGGAAAATTTGAGCACGCTGGTCCGAGTATCCCACATCCGGCAGGATATCGATCTCGCCCCGTTCCAGGCGCTCAAGGCATTGCTGCCAGGTGCCTGCGACATATGCCAGGCGCCAGCCCTCCCGGGCGGCGATGTATTCCAGCAGATCGATCCAGAGACCGGCCGGCTCACCCTGGTTATCCAGGTAAATCTTGGGTTCGTTCTGGTAGACGCCCACCTTTATGGCGTCCGAGCCCCGGACCGGCCCCGTCAGTAAGCACGGCATCAAGATCAGGACAGCGCAGAAAACCATGCATTTTTTCATGGAATTCTCCTTTTTCGGCGTTCGGGCGTAGGCAGATCGGGCATAGGTATGATCCTTCGTTTGTCACAGAGGAAACGGGTAACGGCTCGATATCCGGCCTTCAACTTGAGTGATCCTCCCAGATAAATCGAATGATAACTTTTAATTAAACAGCAGAACATACCGGATGTCAAAGTGTTTTTGCTCTTCAGCAGGAGATGAAAACCGTCAACGCGATCTGCCTCTCCAACAACGCCCTGATGCGCCGGGAACGGTTATGCATGTTAATTCTGAGTGAGATGATGCTTGCGGGGGTGTGGGCTGCAGGCGCATGAATCGGTGGTTATTCAGGACCCGGCAACCGCGCGCCCGGTTCAGAGAAGCTCGGCATCCATGAAATGCGGGGCCATTTTTTTCAGGATGCGGACGATGTTGTTCAACTGCACCTCCACGGTCCCTTCATACATCTCCACAATGCGGTTGTCCCGATATCGCCGTTCCACCTCCTGATCCAGGAAATAGCCATATCCCCCGAATACGGTGATGGCATCGTCGATAATGGCCTTTGCCGTCTCGGGCACATGGTGCTTGACCACCGAGGTGACAAGGGGCACGGCCCTGGAGAGTCTGTCCGGACCGTGGTCGCAGAGCCAGGCCCCGTAATAGTTGAGCCATTTGAGGGACTGGATCCGGCTCCACATCCTGGCGAGCTTGTGGCCCACCCCCTGGAAGTCGATGATGGCGTGGTTGAACTGGACTCTTTCTTTGGCATGGTTCAGGGCCTTCAGAAAGGCGCCTTCACAGTTTCCCAGCGCCTGGGCCCCGATTTCGATCCGGCTTTCGTCGAGGAAATCGAGCACATTCAGGAGCCCGCGGCCCCGTTCTCCCAGGATATTCTCTTTGGCGATTTTCAGGTTGTGGAAAACCAGCTCACTGCTGGAGGTCATATGGAGGCCCATCTTGCCGGCGATTTCATTGATCTCCATTTTTCCGCCAAGCCAGCAGGCGGGATCTCTTTCCACCAGGATGGTGGTCATCCCCTTGCCGGCGCGTGCATCCGGGTCTTCCTGGGCCAGGACAATGAAGAAGTCCGCATAGCCCCCATTGGTGGTAAACACCTTGGCGCCGTTGAGAACAAATCCGTCCGCCTGCTCCACCAGGGTGGTTTCCATGCGGGTCAGGTCGCTTCCGTGATCGGGCTCGGTGAACGACACGGCTGAAACCCAGTCTCCTTTGACAAGGGGCGACAGGAACTTCTTCTGCTGCTCGGGGCTACCGAAGATCTTGACGATCTTTGCAGGGAGGTACGCCAGATGAATGGCCATGCCCATGCCCGAATCCGCCTTGCAGAACTGCTCGATGACCAGGACGTTCTCCATGACCCCCAGGTCGCCGCCTCCCACCGCTTCCGGGTAGTCGAGGCCGATGAAGCCGAGTTCCCCGGCCTTTCTGTAGATTTCGCGGGGAAATCGATGATTCGCCTCGCATTCCAGAATCAGATCTGGCTGAAACGTGCCCTGCGCAAATTCAGCGGCCGCTTTCTTGATGTCCTTCTGTTCTTTGGTCAACGAAAAATCCATGCTCAATATCCTCCTGATCGTCTGCCTGATCGTCTACCTCTTACTGATTTCCCTTCCGATAATCATTCGCTGGATCTGGTTGGCGCCCTCGAAGATCTGGGTCAGCTTCGCGTCCCTGAACATCCGTTCGATGGGATAATCCCTGATGTAGCCGTAGCCCCCGAGTACCTGTACCATGTCGGTGGTAATCTTCATGGCCGCGTCGCTGCAGAAGAACTTGGCCATGGATGCCAGTTTCGTGTTTTTCCGGCCTGAGTCAAAGTCGAGGGCCGCCCGTTCCATGAGGCCCCTGCTTGCCTCGATCAGGGTGGCGGCGTCGGCCAGCAGAAACTGGATGGCCTGGTGCTGGATAAGCGGTTTCCCAAAGGTGTGCCGCTCCCGGGCATAGCCGATTGCATAGTCCAGTGCCCCTTCGGCCAGGCCCAATGACAGGGCGGCCACTGCAGGCCGGGACATATCGAAATCACCCATGGCGATCCTGAACCCTTCTCCGGGTTTCCCTATGAGGTTGTATCCGGGGACGACCACGTCTTCCAAAAGCACCTCCGCGGTGTTGCTGCCCCGAAACCCGCATTTGTCTTCGATCCTGCCGATGGAAATCCCCTTCCGGTCCCTTTCCACAATGAAGAACGAGAGTTCCTTTTCACCTGTTTTGGCAAGCACTGAATAGATCCCGGCCACAGAACCGTTGGTTGCAAAGACCTTTCGCCCGTTGAGGACATAGTCATCGCCGGATCGCTCTGCAGCGCACCGGATTGCATGGACATCCGATCCCGCGCCGGGCTCCGTGACCAGATAGCCTATCAGGCGCCTTTCATCGGAGATCATGGGACAGAATGTTTTCTTCTGTGCCTCATTCCCTGCGAAGATAAGGGGATAGCTCCCCACGGCCTGAATGATGAGGAGAAGGGCCGAGGATGCGCAGGCTCTGGCGATTTCCTCGATGCTGAGGCAGAGGGTGTGGGAAGGGTTGACGGGCCATCCGTCGTATTCCTCCGGGAGCATGATCTTCAAAAGCCCCAGGTCCCAGAAAAGTGAAACGATCTCCGGTTTGAAGACGCCGGTCCTGTCAATTTCTGCAGCCGCCGGCGCAACCTTTTCATCGACGACCCGTTTCAGATTTTTCAGCAGGATTTCCTGCTCTTCAAAACGCTCAAACATGGGACCCTCCTGTTTATTTTCATTGGAATCCGCCGAACGGCAGCCAGTCGGCAGCGTTCTGCTCCTTCAGCTCTGCGCTCAGTTCCCGTGACAGCTTCCTGATAATGTTTCCGATCCGTCGGTAATCCCCCCTGTGGATGCGGAACGAGGGGGCGGCTATCCCCAGGCAGGCCGCCACCTTGCCCGCCTTATCGTACACCGGTGCGGCAACGCGGCAGACACCGGCCCGCATCTCCTCTGTATCCGAGGCAAAACCTCTTTTTGCGACCGATTTGAGTTCATCTTCCAGGACCTCGAGCCGCGTGATGGTATGTTCCGTAATCCTCGGCAGGCCCATGCGCGACATGATGCTCGTCCGTTTGGCCCTCTCAATGTGGGCCAGGTAGACCTTGCCCGGGGCAGTCGCGTGGAAATAGGGATAGGCGCTGCCGACCCTTGAAAAGAGCCTCACCGCGTCCGGGCCTTCCACCTGTTCGATCAGGATCAGCTGGTCTTTTATGCGCGCTGACAGCTCGGCGGTCTCTCCCGTCAACTCCACCAGTTTTTTGAGATACCCTCTGGCCTGGGAACGGAAGCCCATCCGGTTCAGAACGATATTGCCCAGGTAAAGGAATTTAAAACCAAGCCGGTAGGTTTTCGTGCCAGGGTCCAACAGGACATACCCGTCTTCCCTGAGAACGCTCAGGATCCTCCAGAGGGAGGGCACAGGGATGTCAAGGGTCCGGGAGATTGACTTGAGACCCAGTTCAGACCCATCCTCTGCAAGCAGCTCAAGGACTTTCAATCCCCTTTCAAGGGCAGGGGCTTTCCTGTTGTTTTTTTGTTTTATCATATATGATATCTATATTTTCATATATGATATCTTCATGTTTCTGATGGGTCAACTGTTTTTTCCGGAATTGCTTGACGGGGGCGCGCGCAACGGATAGGGTCCATGGCTGGTGAAGGCGCAAGGCGTTGGGAGATGGGATGTCATGAACGTTGTCTTTTTTGCGATCGTCCTGGCGGCTTTTTTCTCGGCGGGCTGGCGGCAGGTCAACTGGAATGCCGGCCAGGGGGATTTGTCTCCCATGGATGCACTGTCGAGGGCCATGATCGAATCCGCTTCCGGTTCCGTTGAACTGGCCCTGGGACTGATCGGGGTGATGACCCTCTTCCTGGGCCTCATGAAGGTCGCCGAGGCCGGAGGGATGCTCACCATTCTGGCGCGTCTCATCCGGCCCGTGATGGTCAGGCTTTTCCCCGGGGTGCCGGCCGAGCACCCGGCCATGGGAAGCATGATCCTGAATATGGCGGCCAACGCCATGGGATTGGGCAACGCGGCCACGCCGTTCGGCATCCGGGCCATGCAGGAGCTGGACAAGCTCAACTCCCGTCATGGAACGGCCACCGATTCCATGGCGCTCTTTCTGGCCATCAATACGTCCAGTGTCACCCTCCTGCCCACGGGGGTCATTGCACTTCGTGCGGCTGCGGGTTCGACGGATCCTGCCGGAATTCTTCCCACGACCCTGTTCGCCACCGTGTGCTCGACTGTTGCGGCCATCATTGCGGCCAAGATGTACAGCCGGCTTCCCATGGTCAGGCACACACGTCCCGCTGAGGTGGAGACCCGGGATGAGGCAAATTCTGAACCGGAAAAAGAGACACCGCAGGAGACCGGCGCCTATCCGCCCTGGGTGAGCGGCATTGCGGTGTGCGCGCTCTTATTACTGATCCCGGCCACCATTTTTTTCGGCAGATCCATGTCGCCGTGGATCATCCCCGGTCTCATGGCAGGGTTTCTCACGTTCGGCGTCATGAGACGCGTGCGCATCTATGAGGTCTTTGTGGAGGGAGCCAGGGAGGGGTTTCAGGTGGCCGTAAGGATCATCCCCTACCTGGTGGCCATTCTGGTGGCTGTCGGGATGTTTCGTGCCAGCGGCGCCATGGAGGCCATGGTCCGCATGATCGGCGGCGTAACGGCCAGGGCGGGGATGCCTGCCGAGGCCCTCCCCATGGCCCTGTTGAGACCGTTATCCGGTTCCGGGGCCTACGGGATCATGGCGTCCATCATCAACGATCCGGCCATCGGCCCGGACAGTTATACGGGCTACCTCGTGTCAACGCTTCAGGGATCCACGGAAACCACCTTCTATGTCCTGGCCGTCTATTTCGGGGCGGTCCAGGTGCGCCGCATACGCCACACCCTGGCTGCCGCCCTGACGGCGGACCTGGTCGGGATTACGGCGGCCGTGTTTGTCTGTTCGCTGCTTTACGGGTAGAAGGGTGAAGCGGGCTAAAGTGATCTAAAGTGTGGAATGTGGGGTGTGGAATTAAAGGGGACGCGAGGCATAAGGCGTGTGATCTATCCGCCATGAGGCATCAGCTATGAGCCATGAGCTGTCCGCCGGCATCCGGTCACCCGCATCAACCCATGTCATATGATTTCAACTGAAAGAGCTTTTTGTTCTGCGTTGCCACAATGTGGTAGAATTTGTCCTGGGGCACATAAATATAGGGGACGTCCTCTTCCCTGCGGTAAAGGAAGTGTGAAAGGATCATCCGGTTGACCGCCCTGTGGCCGATGATCATGATATTCTGTGGATTGCTGCTCAGATAGAGGGCCTTTTTGATGCCTCTGTCCACCCGCTCCTTCATGGAGACATATCCCTCCCCCCGGGGATAAATGTAGTTATACTTATTCTTTTTTCGGGCCGTGTAGACATGGGGCATGTTGTCCCGGATTTCCGCATAGCTCATCCGCTCACAGGTCCCGCTGTCGATCTCGTTAAACTCCTTCAGGGGAATGATGGTGCAGTCCTGCTGTTCCTGCATAATCGGAACGGCCGTCTGTATGGTCCGTTTTTTTTTGCTCGTGAAGATGACCGGGATCTTCCTGTTCCTGAAATAGCGGGCCAAGGCCCCGGCCTGGGCCCTGCCGTTGCCGGTCAGGGCAGAGTTGCCGCCGATCCGGTTCTGAAGGTTGAAATAGGTCTCGCCGTGCCGGATCAGAAAGAGGTTCTTGACCGTGTCGGCCACGAGGAGATCCCTGATCAGTTCGTAGTAAGGGATATCGTCCGACAGTTCCTCGTGCAGGATCTTGTTGTAAAGAGAATCGAGCCGAACAAGATTCCGCTCCTTTTCAACAGGCATGTAAATCGACTCGTAATAACGGATGCGCTGACTGAAGCTGCGTAGGGCCTCTTTCCTTCCCAGGTGGCTGAACTCCGGCAGCATCACCTTTCGATCGATGCTTGCCTTGAGGATTTCTTCATCCCGGTTGATGCATTCGATAAAGAGAACGGGGTGATCGGTGAGCAGCTCAGCTACCTTTTTTCTTCTCCTGGCGCTGACATTGGTGGCGTCCAGGATCGCGACCCGCCCTGTTCCTTTCAGGTAATCCATGGCGCGGCCGATATTGATCAGGGCGATTTTTTCCCTGAGGGCCAGGCCGTGCCTGTTGTTGGGATCATAGAATTCGGGATAGGATGTGTCTTCAGGGCTCAGTTTCCTTCTCAGGTCGCCATTGTTGAAGATCCGCGTCTTGATGTGGTCTCTTAACAGGTTTTCTCTCAATTTGCCGGCGATGGTCGATTTGCCCCTGGCCGGAAGACCGACCATCACAATGTAAAGTCTCTTATTGTCTCTTGTATCCATATCAGGCTGATTAGGGAAATGGCGATTTATCATCTTGAAGTGTAACACTTCAGCCATCTGAAAACATGGCAGGCGCCCCATGGGCCGGACCTGTTACGAACGATTTTATCAAAAAGCTAAAGAGTTACCTTGAAGTTTTTTTCAAAGCAGTTATAATTGAACCATATGTATTTAATCAAGTGAATTTCCTGCACAGACAGGCAAAAACGCAAGGAGGTAAGCATGGCACAGACTTCTGTTTCGAGATCACGGACCGAGGTATTGGTCAATGACTTTGTCAGGAGCGTCTACAACTGGATGGCGATCGGACTCTGCCTGACAGGGGTCGTCGCTCTCTATGTTTCGAGCAATGAGACCATGTTGCGTCTCATTTTCGGAAACCCACTTGTTTTTTTTGTGCTTATCTTAGCTGAATTGGGCATGGTGTTTGCCCTGGCCGGGGCGGTGAACCGCATGAGCGCAGGGACGGCCACATCCCTCTTTGTGATCTATTCAGCCCTGAACGGGGTGACCCTTTCTTTCATATTTCTGGCCTACACCCGTACGTCCATTGTCAGCACCTTTTTCATCTGCGCGGGAACCTTTGTCGCGTGCAGCGTCTACGGATGGACCACCAAAAAGGACCTGACGTCCTGGAGGGGGTTTTTGACCATGGGCCTGATCGGGATCATCATCGCCTCGCTGGTCAACATGTTTATCAGAAGCAGCGCCATGAGCATGATCATCAGTTATATCGGCGTCATTGTCTTCGTGGGCTTGACCGCCTATGATACCCAAAAACTGAAAAACATGGCCCTGACCCAACCCGCCGGCGTCGATGGGGCGGTGGTGCGAAAAGGGGCCATCCTGGGTGCGCTCTCCCTCTACCTCGACTTTATCAACCTGTTCCTGATGCTGCTGAGGATTTTCGGGTCGGCCCGCGAGTAGGATGCGTGATACGGGTCGGAGCGAACCGGAGATCCTGCAGCGTTCGGGACGGGCGGATGGCTGGCGGCTCATAGCCGATAGCTCATGGCGGATGGGTTATAGCTCACAGATACCGCGTCTGACGCCTTGCGCCAAACATATCCCCCTGAAGGAGCCGCTCCCCTGTCAGGGGGATTTTGTTTTCAGGGATGATGCAGCATGAATGAACCCTCCTACCTGAGCCTTTACAGAACCGGCGGGTTTGAAACCCGTGTAGAGAATGCCCTGGCCTTGATGGCTCCCTGCCGTCTCTGCCCCCGCAGGTGTGGTGCGGACCGGCTGAATGGCGAGACCGGCTATTGCCGTACCGGGAGGAATGCAAGGGTCGCCAGTTATAATGCCCATTTCGGAGAGGAGGCGCCACTGGTGGGAAGGCAGGGCTCCGGGACGCTGTTCTTCAGTTCGTGCAATCTTCTGTGCAGTTTCTGCCAGAATTTTGAGATCAGTCATCTCAACGAAGGGGTAGATGTCGCACCGGACCAGGTGGCTGCCATGATGATGGATCTGATGAGCAGGGGGTGCCACAATATCAATGTCGTGACCCCGACCCACGCGCTGGCGCCGATTTTGGAGGCGCTGAAGCTCGCCATCGAACAGGGGCTGAATATCCCGCTGGTGTATAACTCGGGCGGGTATGAGAGCGTAGAGACCTTGCGCCTGCTGGACGGAATTGTTGACGTCTACATGCCCGATTTCAAGTTCTGGGAGGGCTCATGGGCAAAGAAATTCTGCAATGCGCCTGATTACAGGGAGATGGCTCAGGCCGCCATCCGGGAAATGCACCGCCAGGTGGGCGATCTGGAGATTGACGATGACGGGATCGCAGTGCGGGGGCTCCTGGTAAGGCATCTGGTCATGCCCGGCGGGGTGGCCGGAACCGCTGATATTATGAATTTCCTGGCCAAAGAGATATCTTGCGATACCTATGTCAATGTGATGGACCAGTACAGGCCCTGCGGCCATGCGCACAGGGACCCGGTAATCAACCGGAGACTGACCTCCCGGGAGTACCGGGAGGCGGTGGCTGCAGCCAAAGAGGCCGGGCTGCATCGCCTGGATTCCAGGCAACGACCCCGCATCATTTTCGGATTCTGATGGAAAAGGAAAAGACGTTTGTTGTCGGGGACATCCATGGCTGCCTCGATATGCTGAAACGGCTCCTGGATACGCTCCCGTGGCGACCGGGGCGCGACAGGCTGGTTTTTGTGGGCGACTATATCGACAGGGGCCCGCGTTCCAAGGCGGTTGTGGACTGCATCCTGGATCTCATCCGAATGGACTCCCAGGTCAGCTGCCTGATGGGAAACCACGAGGCCATGTTGCTGGATTACCTCTCGGGCATCCGTCAGGATCTGTATATAGCCAACAGAGGAATGACCACCTTGAGAAGCTATCTGGCAGAGAAAACGGCAGGGGAGGGGCCTCTGGTGCCGCCTGATCATATGGCCTTTTACCGCTCGCTCAGGCCATTGATGGAACTTGAGGCCTATTATGTGGTTCATGCCGGGTTCCGGCCGGGCATAGCGGTAAAAAGTCAGGATCCGGAAGACATGATCTGGATCCGGGAGCCGTTCATATCCTCGGATTATGATTTCGGGAAGAAGGTGGTTTTCGGTCACACGCCGTTTACCCGGCCCCTGACAACGGAAAACAAGATCGGCATCGACACGGGAGCTGTTTTCGGCAACCGGCTCACCTGTATCGAACTTCCTGAAGAGCGGTTTTACTCGGTTGCGGCCTGAGCCTCGGCCACAGGCTCATGCCCTTCTTCCACTGATGAAATCCTCGGCTAATTCCACATCTTCCCTGCTGCCGATATAGAGGGGCACGCGCTGATGGAACTCCTTGGGCTGGATACTGAGAATCGGCCCGCTGCCGTCGCTGGCGTACCCTCCGGCCTCTTTGACGACCAGTGCAAGCGGATTGGCCTCAACCGTCAGGCGCAGTTTTCCGGTCGGCTTTTTGGGATCCTTGCTGTCCGCAGGATACATAAAAATACCGCCCTTGAGGAGATTGCGGTGGAAGTCGGCCACCAGGCTTCCGATGTATCGGGATGTGTAGGGTCGGCCGCTCCCCTTGTCCCTGGACTTGAAATAGTCCACCAGTGCAAGGGTTTTTTCATCCCAGAAGGCATAGTTGCCCTCATTGACGCTATAGATCTTTCCCTTTTTCGGTATTCGGATATTCTCGTGCGAGAGGAGAAATTCGCCGACGCTGGGGTATAAGGTGAAACCGTGTACGCCGGTTCCATTTCCGGTGGTGTAGACCATCATGGTGCTGGAACCGTAAATGAAATACCCGGCGGCCACCTGGTTCACTCCGGGCTGCAGGACATCATCGAGGAGCATGTCGATCTCGGTCTCCTCGCTCTTCTTTTTATAAATCCCGAAGATCGTCCCGATGTTGACATTGACGTCGATATTGCTCGATCCATCCAGGGGATCAAAGACAATGATGTAGCCTCCCTTCGGATATTGGGAGGGGATGTCGATCAGGTCTGCATTCTCTTCCGAGCCCATGCAGCAGAGTTGACCCACGTGCTGCATGCGTTCGATGATGACCTGGTTGGCGAATACGTCGAGTTTCTGGACCTGCTCCTCCTGGACATTGGTGCGGCCGGTAGCGCCCAGGATGTCTGCGAGGCCCGCCTTATTCACCTCTCTGGAGATCACTTTTGCCGCAACGATCAATTCATTGAGCAGGGTGGTGAATCCACCTGTCGCTTCAGGATTCTTTCTCTGCTGTTCCAGAATATGTTGTGTGATCGTGATGCCAACGCCTTTTTTCTCCATATGTCCACCTCCCTGTTCAGAGGTTAAAGGCTGTGTCCTCTTTCCGTTCAATGAGGCAGCTTTCACTGCCCCTCAATCCCCGAATGCATGCAAGAAAGATCTTGTTTCATGGGGCTCAGTACTTCATGAGAGAATCCCAGAATTCGGGATCATCATCCTTCCAGTTCGGGCCGAAGCGCCTGTCACAGAAGCCGCTTAACCTTTCGTACCACTTGACAAAGACATTTTTCTTTTTTTCGATGGCCTCAATGATGTCCGCCAGGAACACATCCACCCTGCTGATTTCATCCTTGGGCACATAATAGGCCGCCCCTTTCTTGAACGACTTTTTCAGGTTATCCTGTGAGAGCGCGTGGGCTGTGAGCATCAGTGCCGGAACTTCCCGTTGATTGGCGATCTCCAGCAGTTCATACCCCCGGACTCCCATGATATCGAGCACGGCCGCATGGTAGTAATTGGACTCAAGCAGCCTTTTTGCCTCTTCAAAGCTGGATGCCCTGTCAATTTTGCACATCTCCAGCAGTTCGGTCAGAAAATCGAGGATGTCCTCCTCATCGTCAACGATCAGGACCCTTTTCCCCCTAAGGATCTTTTCAACCTCCATGTCTTGTCCTCCTTTGATACCCTGTGATTTAGATCCCCGTTATGTTCGGCTGGTGTGTTGCTGATACTCGAGCCTGTATATCTCCGCCAGTGTCAGAAATATGGTGATGATCAGAGGACCGTAGATGATCCCCAGTATGCCGAAAAGCTTGATGCCCCCTAAAATGCCGATGAATACGAGGAGCGCATTCATCCGCATACCCTGGCCGATCATCCTGGGCTTAAGGAAATACTCCACAATAGAGCTGTAGGTCAGATTGTAGATGAGGTAACCGAGTGCAAGCCCTGTTTTCCCTTGCAGTATCAGGATGGCGGCGGCCGGGATAAACACCGCCGTGGCGCCGACGATGGGCAGAAAGGCCATAAACGAGATGACCGTCCCCCACAGGAATGGAGATCCCAGTCCGAAAAAGTAGAAGCCAAACCCGCCGAAGATGCCCTGAATGATCCCCGACATGCCGTTCCCCACAATCAAGGCCCTTCCCATCTCCTGGAACTTGAGAGCCACCTTTTCGAGCTGTTCCTTGGGGACCGGCATCAAATCAATGAGATATTCCTTGAGGCGGGCGCCGTCCTGAAAGAGATAGAAAATGGTCATCATCATCAGGAAGAAGTGGATCAGGAAACTGAGCATGTTGGATGCCATGGATCTGATCTGGCTGTACAAAAAAAGGCCGACTTTCTTCCCGATGGCGTCGGCCAGGTCCTCGACCGTATCCGGGGTAACGGTCAGGCCGGTTATCCTGCCGATTTTCCTGAACCGCTCCGCCCAGACCGGATCATGCTCGATGATGTCCTGGATCCGCTTGAGGGAGACCTGACTGCTGCTTCGCTTGTAGAATTCAAAGGCCTCGTTGGACAGGGTCCCGACGAACCATCCCACGGGAACGACCAGTATCAGCAACAGGAAAAGGGTGACGCAGAGGGCCGCCATTGACTCCCTGTCCCGGAACGCCTTTCTGACCCGACTGTAAAGGGGATAAAACACGCTCCCGATAAGAAGCGCCAGAACGATGGCCGACATATAGGTCCACAAAAGCTTCAGGAGCAGGACCAGAGAGCAGATCAAGACGATGAGAAACAGTGCGGCGCCGTACTTTTTTTCCATGATAAGGACCCCTTGGGGGGACACTATAGTGGCAGAACCGTGGTAAGTCAAAAAAAAAGTAGTCCCCTAACCCTCGATCCTGGCCCCTTTTCTGAGGGTGTTTCCATCCATGCTGAACAGGGCGTCGAGGAGGGCGATCTGGAATGAACCGGGTCCCTTGGAATGGGCGGCCGCACGTTCGCCTGCCAGACCGAAATATGCCAGTGCGGTGGCCGTGGCAGTGACAGGGTCCCGGTCCACAGAGAGAAATGCTCCGATCAATGCCGTGGCCGTACAGCCGCTCCCGGTCACAAATCCCATGAGTTCGTGCCCGTTTAAGACCCTGAAGGTACGCGTACCATCCGTGATCAGATCGATGGGTCCGGTAATGGCGAGAGTCAAATTCAGTTCCCTGGCGAGTGAGAGGGCCGCAGCCTCGGCTTCTTCGACCCGGTGCATCGTGTCGACCCCTTTGGGGCGGGATCCCTCCCGGGCCAGAGAAAGGACCTCGGAGGCGTTTCCACGGACCACGCCGATGGAGAGATCCTTGATGAGTCGTCCTGCGGAATCGGTGCGGAGCCGGGTTGCTCCGGATCCCACCGGGTCAAGGATGATGGGTATATGCCGTTCATTGGCCCTTTTTCCGGCAATAAGCATGGCATCCACCCACGAACTGGTAAGGGTCCCTATGTTCAGAACCAGGGCGTCGGCCAATGACACCATTTCCTCCACCTCTTCGACCGCATGGGCCATGACGGGAGAAGCGCCGCAGGCCAGCAGGGCATTTGCCGTATAGTTGATGACCACAAAGTTGGTGATGTTGTGGATCAAGGGTCTTTTTGTCCGGACGGCCTCGAGGTTTTCCGCAGCCTTTTGCCGGAGGGCGTGGTCTGGCATGTCTTTCTCCTTAGTGAGCGAAGTGGTTCCATCCGGAACGGCTTACCGTGCGGGGAATGCCGTTTCCGGATATCAGCTGGATATCGCCTGCCCCGCCTGAAGGCGGGATGATTTCTCCGATGAGGCTGACCGGAACAGGGTTGAGCCGGGAAATCAGTGAGCGGATGGCCTCCACATGTTCCACGGCGCAGGTAATGATCAATTCATAGTCGTCGCTGTCCATGAGGACCCAGTGGAGGGGATCCTTTTCCAGGCGTCCGGCCGCTTCCTGCATGGCCGGGCTGACCGGCAGGTTTTCCTGAATAACCCGGGCGCCCACCCCGCTTTCGTCACAGATATGACCCAGATCACCGATGAGCCCGTCACTGATGTCGATCATGGCGGTTGCAAGGCCTGAAAGCGCGACCGCTCTCCCTTCCCGTGCCCGGTGAGACGGCCTGTTGTAGGCCTGCACCAGGGGGTGTTCCTCCAAATCCGTCCCGGACGAACCTGCCAGCAGGATCTGCAGTCCGGCTGCCGCCTGTCCCGGATATCCTGTAACCAGAATGGCGTTTCCGGGTCTTGCAGTGGCCCGGCGTACCGATCTTCCCGCCTCGATTTCCCCGATCAGGGTGATATCGATGAAGTTGGCGCCCTCTGATCTGGTGAGGTTCCCTCCCACAATCACGGCGTCAAACGGATTGAGCTCCGCAATGAACCCGAGATAGATCGCCTCAACATCCTGAACCGGCGTATCGGGTCTCAGTCCCAGAGAGACCAGTGCGTAACGGGGGACTCCTCCCATTGCGCCGATATCGCTGATGTTGAGGGACATGGCCCGCCGGCCCAGGTGCATGGGCGAAATGAAGCGGGGGAGATAGTGCCGGCCCTCGACCATGGCATCGCACGTCACCAGCAGTTCATATCCGGGCCGGGGTTGAAAAGCGGCGCAGTCATCCCCGATGCCCAGGCTGCCTTCGGGCAGGACAGCCCCTGCGCTTTGAAGTAGGAGATCAATTCGATCGATCAGGCCGAATTCGCCGATGTCGGACAGGGTCTCAGGCATTTGGTCCTCCGGGGTTTGGTCGGCGCAGGGCCTCACAAAGTCTTCTTGTTGCCTGCCGGGGGTCTTTCCGGCAACAGACGGCCGAGATGACGGCAATCCCGTGGGCCCCCGCCCGCATGACGGCAGGTGTGTTTTTCTCGTCAATCCCGCCGATGGCAATGATCGGAAGGGGGATGGCCCCCACGATTTTTCTCAAGGTATCCATCCCGCTCACAGGGCCTGCATCGTCTTTGGAACCGGTTGGGAAAACAGGCCCGAATCCCACATAGTCGGCCCCGTCCACAAGACATTTTCGGGCCTCCTCAAGGGTCGCAGCTGAACCGCCGATCATCCGGGTCTTTCCCAGTAATTCTCTTGCCAAAGGTATGGGAAAATCATCCTGGCCCAGATGTACCCCGTCGGCCCGGGCTGCGATAGCAACGTCGATTCGATCATTTACGATAAAGGCAATACCCTTGTCGGCGCACGCCCGCTTCATCTGCGCGGCCATCTCGATCATCTCCCGGGTCGATCCCTTCTTGTGCCGGAACTGGATGGTATCCGCACCGCCCGCAATCGCCATCTCGGCCAGTTGAATATGGGAGAAGCGTGACTGCACCCGGGTGTCTGTGAGGACATGAAGTCTTCCGATCTGTTCAGGCATTTCCAATACGCAAAAGGCAACAGGGTTGTCACAGGTTAAAACACACCATTACGCAGACGCGGCCGGCAGGGCGCATATATCCCCGTTCAGCAGGGCGGCCTATTTGCCTCCCGGAAATATCAGCATCCATAACCCCAACAGGACGAACAGGCCCCCGGCCCCTGTCTTGATATAGTTGGGTGGAATCAGCCTGCTTATTGCTGCGCCGAAGACGACAGCCAGCAGAGAGGTCAGTATGAGCGCGCCCGCGGATCCAAGAAAAACCGCCAATCGCGTCCTGCTTTCAGCGGCAAAGGCAAAGGTCGCCAATTGCGTTTTGTCGCCCAGTTCAGCCAGGAATATCATTCCGAATGTGGTGAGCATGACCTTAAGATCCATCCTTATTCCCCTCCCGTATCAGTTTACAGCCTCACAGGTAAAGATATTGTCTTGCGTGAACAATATGTTATTTTAATTATTTTATAATGTTAGGCCAAATGACTACAGTAAAACATTTGAGGCGTGGCATTGAAAAGTTATCCCCTCGCAACCGTGTTTCAAGCATTCCGCCGGCCCGTGATCTGCGTTTATTATTATTCACAATGTGTCGCTTTGCCCGAAGGATGCTCCAGGCCTTAGCATAAAATTCAAATATACATTCTGTAAGATCATGATTCAAGGGACTCCTGCATGAAAATACGGGCAGGGGCCTGTGCGATGATGAAAAGGTTTCTGAAGACGATGAGATGTGAACCCGGGTTGGCAGCCCGCGGCGGGAGGGGCATGGATCATAGGCGGAGGAGCGGGACTTTCAGCTTTCAGCCGGGCAGGCGCTACCTACCGGCGTCCAGGAGTCTCTGCACCCCGCGAAAGTAGGGTAGCCACGGCCGCATGTACTTGAAGAGAATGCGGCAGAGGATGTAGAGCGGGATAAAGGTGAATGTGTAGCCCACCGTGTCTCCGAACACAATGGACAGAGGCCATACCAGGGGAAAGTCGATGCCGTGAAAGCGGGTCTGCATCCAGCCCAGGGCAAAGGGGATGGGCCAAAGGATCCCTGCCGAGCAGGCGATCATGGTAAAGAAGCGTCGCCCCCATGCGTCGGTGGCCTCCCTGTTCAAGGCCTTGTAGCTCTCCCTGTCCCCTGCCTCGTAGGCGGCCACAGAGAGCTTTTCCTTTCGGGTCATCTCTTCGCTCAACTGATCCATATGCCGCCGGTTGAACCGGATGGCGAGGGATACGCTCAGCTCTCCCGCAATCACACAGAGAAATGCCAGCAGAAAGGTCCCGAGAAGGTAGGCCAAAAGGGGGTTGGGCGAGATCCTGTACAGAAGGATCAGATAGCTGTCTGCGAAAGCGGCGAGGTTATCCAGAAATGGTTGCATGACCGCACGGACGACGGGGGTCGTATCCGGGACACGTAAAGCGAATCGGTCCCGGACACGCGCAGGTCGTTAAAGCAGGTGAATGCCGAAGAAACCCCTGAGGGTGTATCGAAGGCCAACATAGAGGGCCAGCACGATGAAGATCAGTTTGAGGACCTTGTTGGGGATGTACTTCCCTGTCCTTGGTCCGATCATGGAGCCGACGAAAATGCCCACGAGTTCAGCTCCAATCAGGGGCCAGTAGATCTTGACGCCGGCCAGCACCATGAAATTGAAAATCGCAAAAATCATACCGATAAGTACTGAAAGAGCCGAGGTGCCGGCCACGACAAACATGGGGAGCCCGACCACGCTCGTGAGAAACGGGACATACAAGAAGCCGCCGCCCACCCCGATGAATGAGGCCACGGCCGAAATCACGAAACCGCCGACAAAGGCCCAGATCGGGCTGAACCGGAACGTCTGACCGAAAAAGGAAATCTCCGTCTTGGCGAGGCTCCACTTCAGGGTTTTGACACCCTGTTCATGAATATCCCCTTTCTTCTTTACGGTTTCTTCAAAGGCCTTGGCAGCTGCCTGGGCTGTTTTCTTCGATTTCTGTCCCTTGGGCGTCATCTCATAGACCATAAAACCGCCGATAATAAAGACGATCAGACCGAAGTACCCCTGATACTGGGAGAATTTGATCTTGCCGGCCGTGGAGAACACTACAAGGAGGGTGGCGGCAAGTGCCCCGAGGCCCAGGAAGATCCCGAGAGATGTCACCAGCCGTTTCTGTTTTCCATAGTTGTAACTGGATACCAGGGCCGAAAGGCCGACCAGCCATGAGTTTGACACTCGAATGCTGTCGGTAATGAACTTGTTAAGGTCGGGCGCTGAGTCCTTGAATGTCTTGGCATAAGATCCCAGGCCAAAGATGGTGATGTGTCCGACCCCGGCCATGATGCCGCCAAAGGCCCCCACCGTGGAAAAGACCCAGCCCACCCATATGGCCCAGAGAAAGCCTATCAGGAGATTGAGTCTCGGAGCACCCGGGATGCCGAGGTATCCCCTCTCAGCATCTTTGTCGATGAGCCCCTTGCCCTTTCCTGCCCCGGCCTTTGAAATGGCCTTGCCCAGCTTTCCCGGAAGACCCAGATCACTGCCCACGGTCGCGGATTTTTCCACGGCGGCGGCCTTTTCCTTGCCGGCAGACGCATCCTGGCTGTGAGCCGGCGTTCCGAAAAAGAAAGAAAAGACAGCCATCCCCACCGCGAGACACACAAACCACTTGAATCTCCCTTTCATACTCTCACCTCCATGAATGTTGATTTGTTAGAGAGATAATCTTATCTATTAAAATTTATACTGAACAATTCAAAAATGCAACTTATGATTTGCGAGGCTCCGGATGAAAGTCAAAAGGCTTGCGGTGTTGAGGCCCGATTTGTTATGTATAAGAGGCGCAAGGCGTCAGGGCGACAAGCTGAAGGCTCGAAGCTGAAAGAATCCAGCAAGAAAAGTGACGAAAGTGAGTCCCGCAAGGCGGGATGCCTGAAATGAAGAAATTTGATGACCGAAAACCGACAAGATCCGGCATCCAGTATCGAGCATCCAGTATCCAGACCGGGAGTCAGTGAATGATCGGTATATCCAAACTGTATTGCGGCACAGTGGAGCCGTCCGATGCGCTTCGCTATGGCAGACAGTCCAGGGACCTGCCTTCCCACCTCCTTCAGTTTTCTGAAGATAAGAAGCCGGTTGTGGTCTGGAATGTAACCCGTGCCTGCAATCTGAGATGCGTCCATTGTTACGCTCACGCCAATGATCAAAAGGCCCGGAAGGAATTGAGCCATGAACAGGGCCTCGAGCTTATTGATGATCTGGCCCGATTCGGGGCGCCGGTGGTCCTTTTTTCTGGGGGTGAACCGCTCATGCGTGCCGACCTGGTCGAACTGGCCCGCTATGCCGTCGGGAAAGGCATGCGGGCCGTGATCTCAACCAACGGGACCCTGATCACCCAGGCCAGGGCAAGGGAGCTGAAATCGGTGGGACTTTCTTACGTGGGGGTCAGCCTGGACGGAATGGAAGCGGTGAACGACCGCTTTCGCGGCAAAAAAGGGGCTTTCAGGGATGCCATGGCCGGGATACGGAACTGCCAGGATGCAGGACTGAAGGTGGGATTGCGCTTTACCATCAACCGGATGAACAGGGTGGAGGTCCCGCGCATTTTCGACCTGCTCGAAGCCTGCAATATTCCAAGGGTCTGTTTCTACCATCTCGTCTATGCGGGGAGGGGTTCGGAACTCGTCAACGAAGACCTGGATCATGAGGAAACCCGCAAAGTGGTGGACCTGATCATCGACAGGACAAAAGACCTGCACGAGCGGGGCATGGCCGCAGAGGTCCTGACCGTGGACAATCACGCAGATGGGCCCTACTTGTACCTCCGGATGGTGAAAGAGAAAAATCCGAGGTCAGGTGAGGTATTCCGCCTCCTGGAGATGAATGAGGGGAACAGTTCGGGACGGGGGATCGGGTGCGTCAGCTGGGACGGCGAGGTGCACGCAGACCAGTTCTGGCGTCATTACAGCTTCGGCAATGTGCTTGACCGGCCCTTCAGCGAGATATGGTCCGATCTTTCCAACCCACTCATGGCCAGGCTGAAGGAGAAAAAACTGCATGTCACGGGCCGCTGCGCCGGATGCCGCTGGCTGGACGTGTGCGCCGGCAATTTCAGGGTCAGGGCCGAGGCGGTGACCGGGGATATCTGGGCGCCTGATCCGGCCTGCTATCTGACGGATGAGGAAATTTCGTAAAGGAGATAACCCGAAATGATCATACGACCTAGAAGGCTGCGTCGAACCCGTGCCATTCGGGATATGGTGCGCGAGACGGGGTTGTCGGTAAAGGATTTCATCGCACCCCTTTTTGTGAAGCCGGGGCAGGATGTCAGGGATCCGATTCCCTCCATGCCCGGGCAGGTGCACTTTTCTGTAGACACCATTGTCAAGGAGGCCGGGGAGCTGTGGGATCTCGGTATCCCATCGATTATTCTTTTCGGCCTGCCTGACAGAAAAGACGCGACAGGGAGCCGCTCATGGGCCGCGGACGGTGTGGTTCAACAGGCCATATCGGCGATTAAAGCAAAGTTTCCCGAACTGGTGGTGATGACCGATGTGTGCCTTTGCGAATACACGGATCACGGCCACTGCGGCGTCATTTCCAGCGGTGCGGTGGACAATGACGCGACCCTGGAACTACTGGCCCGTCAGGCCGTATCCCATGCAAGGGCTGGAGCGGACTTTGTGGCGCCCTCCGACATGATGGACGGCCGCGTGGCCGCTATCCGGGCCGCCCTGGATCAGGAAGGGTTTCAGGATACGGGAATCCTTTCATATGCAGTCAAATACGCATCCGCCTTCTACGGCCCGTTTCGGGATGCGGCTGACTCAGCGCCCCAGTTCGGGAACCGGGCAGGCTATCAGATGGATCCCGCCAATGCCCTGGAGGCATTGAAGGAGGCCCTGCTGGATATGGACGAGGGTGCGGATATGATCATGGTGAAGCCGGCGATCCCCTATCTGGACATTATATGGAGGGTCCGCGAGATGACCCTTCTTCCGCTGGCTGCCTACAATGTGAGCGGTGAGTACGCCATGGTCAAGGCGGCGGCGATCAGGGGATGGATCGATGGGGAACGCGTCATGATGGAAATGCTGACGTCCATCAAAAGGGCGGGCGCCGACCTGATCCTGACCTACTTCGCCAGGGAAGCGGCGAAAAAGCTGATGCTGGATACTTGATGCTGGGTACTTGATGCTGGATACTGGGTACTGGATGCTGGATGCTGGATGCCGGTGAAGTCAGATGAGCTACAGGAACCTGGAAATCTGGAAATTATCGTGTGGGCTGGTCACTGATATTCACAAGATGACCCTGAACGACTTGCCTAAATTTGAGATGTTTGAAGAGGGGAGTCAGATTCGCAGATCCATCAAATCGGTGAGATCCAATATTGTGGAAGGGTACGGCAGAAGAATGTATAAACAGGAATTCATCCGGTTTCTGTGTTTCGCGCTTGCTTCAACGGATGAGACTACTGACCACTTAGACACGCTTTTCGAAACTCAATCCTTGAAAGACGAGCAGCTTTATCATGCTTTGAGCACTCGACTGAAAACGTTGGGAAAGAAACTGAACAAATTCATTCAATCGGTTAACAGAGATCATATAAGCGAAAAATGAATACCATCCGGCATCCAGCATCCGGCATCCAGCATCCGGCATCCGGAAATCAGCTTCGACTCGTGGCCTGGGAGATCACGCGGAGATGCAACCTGAACTGTGTGCATTGCAGAGCCGGCTCTGAGCGGGGGCCGTATCCGGGCGAACTGAGCACGGGTAAATGCTTCGAGATCCTGGATGAGATCCGAGGGGTCGGAACGCCGATCGTCATCCTGACCGGGGGCGAACCGCTGCTTCATGAGGACGTTTTTGATCTCGCACAAAAAGGGAACGATCTGGGGCTTCGGATGGTCATGGCGACGAACGGGACCCTCGTGACTCCTGCGATCGTTGAAAGGATGATATCCTCTGGCATCAAACGGGTCAGCATCTCCATTGACGGGGCCGATGAGACGCAGCACGATGCGTTTCGAAACGTACCGGGGGCATTCAGGAGGGCGCTGGAGGGAATTCGTCTGCTCAGGGACGGCGGTGTTGCGTTTCAAATCAACACGACGGTCACGCGGCACAATATTGGAACCATCGAAAAGATCCTGGATCTGTCCATGGAACTGGGGGCCGCGGCCCATCACATCTTCCTCCTGGTTCCTACAGGGCGGGCCAAGTATATGGTCAATCAGGAGATCGGTGCGCTCGAGTATGAAAAGGTCCTCCACTGGTTTTATGAGATGCGTGATCGGATCCCCCTGCATCTGAAGGCCACCTGCGCCCCTCATTACTACCGGATCCTCCGTCAGGAGGCCCGTAAAAAGGGGGAAACGGTCAATTTTGAAACCTACGGCCTGGACGCCGTGACCCGGGGCTGCCTGGGCGGCACATCCTTTGTATTCATTTCCAATGAAGGGGTGGTTCAGCCTTGCGGCTATCTGGAACTGAACTGCGGCGATCTCAAAAAGAGCTCGTTCCAGTCCGTATGGCGTAATTCGCAAATCTTCAACCAGCTGAGAGACTTTTCCGCATACAAGGGGAAATGCGGCCATTGCCGGTATCTGAGGTACTGCGGCGGGTGCAGGGCCCGGGCCTATGAGGCCACAGGCGATTTTCTGGCGGAGGAACCTCTGTGCGCCTATCAGCCGGGCAAGGGATTGGGTGGATGAAAAATGAAGCGAGCGACTTCTGACCACTGACCACTGACCTCGGACCTTGGACTTTGAACTGATGAACCCTTGAACCGTTGAATCCCCGGATCATGAACCAGACCGACAGAAAGATCCTGAATGAAATCCAGTCCGATTTTCCCATTGCAGCCCGTCCTTACCAGGAGTTGGGCAGGCGACTCAATCTGACTGAAGATGAGGTGATGGTGGCTGTCCGGAGAATGAAAGAAGATGGGATTATCCGGCGGATCGGCGGCAATTTTCACTCTTCCCGGCTCAATTTTGTCAGCACCCTCTGTGCTGCAAAGGTTCCTGAGGAAAAGATCGACCGGTTTGTTGAAGCGGTCAACCGGCATCCCGGGGTGACGCACAATTATCTCAGAAACAGCGTCTACAATATCTGGTTTACGTATATTGCGGAAGATATGGATTTCATTGAAAATGCCCTGAAGAAAATCTCAGAGGAGACAGGGGTCGCGGAGATTCTGAACCTGCCTGCCGAGAAGATGTTCAAAATCAAGGTCGACTTCGAGGTGTAACTTGAATGCTTTGTGTTTGCCCGTAAAAAGCGTATCGACCGGGACATCAAGACGACCGTTACAATAGAATTGATAGGCGGCTCGCTTTGTGGTATAGAATCCCTTCTCACAGCATGCCGGGTCCCGATCCCGGGTTGCCCATGTAACCGCTTATTGAATCATGGGAGGTTTATATGAGTAAATTGTGGCACGGCCCGAAATGGCCTGAAGGCGTTCCCTATGAGATCACCGGATACGAAAGACCCCTCTTTTCCATCCTGGATGAGTCAGCGCGTGATTACCCGGATCAAACCTATACCATCTTCAACGGTTTTACCCGAACATTCGCCCAGGTGAAGGATGCGGCCGATCGGCTGGCCGGTTTTCTGGTTTCCCGCGGGATTGGGCCCAAGGACCGGGTGGCCATATTTCTTCCCAATCTGCCCCATTATCCTGAGATCTTTTTCGGGATTTTGAAGGCAGGTGGGGTGTGCGTGACCTGCAACCCCCTCTACAGGGCGTCTGAGTTGAATTTTCAGCTCAAGGATTCAGGGGCTAAAGCCGTCTTTGTCATGGATCACCCCGAGTTTTACGCCACGGCCGTCAAGGCCATTATCGGTTCCGATGTAGAGACGGTCGTTATCTGCAATGTAAAGTCGTATCTTCCCCGGCTCAAGGGATTTCTGGGGTCTCTTCTGGGGAAGATCCCGAAGGCCGACCATCACGAACCCGGACATCTGGTCTTTGATGAGGTGGTCAAATCCGCCCGGCCGGAACCGCCTGAAATTCATATCGACCCGGTGAAAGACGAGGCCCTTGTCCTTTACACGGGCGGAACCACAGGCGTGCCCAAGGGCGCGTGCCTGAGTCATGCCAACCTTATGTCCAATGTGCTGAGTACGGAGCAATGGGTTCGCATTCCCGCGGATTCAGGGGGGCCGGCGCAGACGCTCGAAAAGGGGGGGGCGCATACCTACCTGGGGGTGCTCCCCTGGTATCACAGCTTCGGGCTGACCCTCTGCATGCTGGTAAGCTGCAGAAACGCTTCCAGGCTGGTCTGCATCCCGGACCCGAGGGCCGGTAAACCGCCATTCACGGAGGTCCTCAAGTCGGTTGAGAAGTACCAGGTGACCGCGGTGGTAGCGGTGCCGACGATCTATTCCGCTTTTGTCAATCATCCGCTCATCGACAAATTCGATCTTTCGTCGGTTGTGGGATGTGGGTCCGGGGCCGCTCCGCTGCCCGTCGAGGTGATTCGACAGTTTGAGGAGAAGACCGGCGCGGTGATTTTCGAGGGATATGGGCTTACCGAGACCTCGCCGGTCATTACCATCAACCCGACCGACCCTGACCTGCGAAAGATAGGCTCGGTCGGAATGCCCTTTCTGAGTGTCGATATCAAGATCGTGGATCTGGAAACCGGGCTGCAGGAATTGCCCGTGGGCCAGGATGGCGAGATCGCTGCTTCCGGACCCCAGATCATGCTGGGATATTGGAACAAGCCCGAGGCCAACGAAGAGGTCTTCCGTGAAATGGACGGCAGGCGGTATTTTCTTACCGGCGACATCGGGCATTTTGATGAAGAAGGATTTCTCATTATTACGGATCGAAAAAAGGACATGATTATTGTGGGCGGCTTCAACGCCTATCCCAAGGAGATTGAAGAGGTCCTCTATACCCATCCCAAGGTCGCCCTGGCCGCTGTGGTGGGAATCCCGGATCCGCATACCGGCGAGGCGGTCAAGGCCTATATCCAGCTCAAGGCAGGCGAGGAGGCGACCGAGGCGGAGTTCCTGGAGTTCTGCAAGAGCCGTCTGGCCGGATATAAGCGGCCCCGGGCAATAGAATTCAGGGAGAGTCTCCCTACATCGGTTGTGGGAAAGGTCCTGCGGCGGGTGCTTCGGGACGAAGCCATCCAAAAGGCCAAAGGCGATTGACATTAAAATTCTGAACCGCGAAGACGCGAAGGCGTTCACTGAACCCGATGAATCCCGCTTGGGCGGGACCACCCATTTGGCTGCGGCCGTCTCATGACAAAACGTGAGCGGCCATGACGATACAGGGCCGTTCTCCCGGAGGTGAAAACCGTGTTCAAGCATATTCTGGTTCCTACGGATTTTTCAGACGCGGACAGTCACGCGCTCGATATCGCTGTAAGGCTCTGCTCCATCGAGCGTGGGAAGATCGAACTGCTCCATGTCATCGAGGTCATTGCCAACACCACATTTGAGGAGTTTGAAGAATTTTATACAGTCCTTGAAAAGAGGGCCTTCGAGGATATGAACGGGATGATGGCGCAATTCAGGGAACGTGTGGAGATCGTTCCGAAGGTTGTTTACGGCAACCGTGCACAGGAGATCCTCAGGTTCGCACACGAAAACACGATCGACCTGATTGTCATGAAATCGCATCGAATCGACGTGGAGGACAGGGCACAGGGCTGGGGGACGATCAGTTACAAGGTCGGCATCCTGGCCCAGTGCCCGGTCATGCTGGTGAAGTAGGGGGATTAAATAGTGAGAATTGAATATTGAGGATTGGGTATCCAAGGTCGAACATCCATCATCCGGTTTTCCAAAATCATATGAGGGGATTATCATGCTTGTGCATCATGGACAGGGTGATCGCCCGGGTCTGAAGCGATTCAAGAAGGGGGCTGCAGCCCTCTTTCTGTTTATTGTTTTTGCGGCGGCAGGCCAGGGGTGTCAAAAGGATCTTCCGGAACTGGATCCCAAAAAATTTGTGTCAACGACGCCGGGAAAGGCCTATGAAGCCCCTAAGGAGACAAAACCCGATTCGCTCCCTTCTGAAAGACAGCCCGGCATTCCTGAGAACCTTGCACCTCTCAAAGACAAACTCACCCTGTCGCAACTCGTAGACGTGGCCCTTCAGATCAACCCCGCCACACAGGAGGCCTGGGAGCGGGCCAGGGCCGCAGCCGCGGAATGGGGGGCTGCCAGGGGGAGTTACTATCCCACGGTCAGTGCGGATGTGGGGGGAACGGGCGGAAAATTTTCCCAGGCATCGGCTTTGGGTGCGTTTAAGGGGGTGTACGGAGATGTGGGCCTGAGCCTCAGCTACCTTCTCCTGGACTTTGGAGGCCGGGAGGCTGCGGCCGAGAGTGCCCGGCAGGCCCTGATCGCTGCGAACTGGAATCACAACCAGTCGATCCAGGATCTCCTCCGGGATGTACCCCAGGCCTATTACAGGTACCTGGGTAACAAGGCGCGGGTGCGTGCATCCGAGGTAAGCCTGAAGGAGGCCCTGACCAGCCTGAGGTCAACGGAGCAGCGAAAAAAGGCCGGTGTGAGCACCATTGCCGACGTGCTCCAGGCCCGGTCAAAGGCAGACCAGGTCCGTCTGGACCTGGTCGCCAACCGGGGAGCGGTGCAGGTTTCCCGGGGGCAGCTGGCGACGGCCGTGGGGTGGCCTGCCAACACGCCCTTTGATGTGGCCGAGGCGCCCGGGGATGTACCATTGGATCGAATGGAACAGAACACCAAAAACCTGATCGAACTGGCTGTGCGCGGTCGGCCGGATCTGGCGGCCTCCCGGGCCGCGGTGCGTCAGGGCGAAGCCGAACTGCGCAAGGCCGAGTCTGCGTTGCGGCCGAGCCTGATCGCTACAGGGAACGCCGGATGGACAGCCCTGAACGGAAAAATCGGCCCGACCGATATTGATGGGAACGAGACCAACTACTACGGCGGGCTTACGCTCCAGATTCCTATTTTCGAGGGGTTCTCTCTCAGGAACAGGGTGCGGCAGGCGAGCGCCTCTCTGGAAGCGGCGCGAGCGGCACTTCGGGCAAAAGAGGAATCGGTGATCGCCGATGTCTGGTCTGCCTACTACAATGTGCATACGGCGGCGCAGCAGGTCGAGACCAGCGAAACCCTCCTGATCAGTTCCCGGGAATCCTACAATGTATCGCTGGCCCGCTACCGGGCCGGGGCCGCCGATATCGTGGAACTGCTCAGTGCGCAGAGCCAGCTCGCCGCAGCAAGGGCCCAGAGGGTGGAAGCCCGGACCAGCCTCTTCACGTCCTACGCCGAACTGGTGCATGCCATCGGAGCGAATCTTCCGGCCGATTTTCTTAAAGAACCCCCCATGTCTCAAGAAAAGAAAGAGGTTTCCTCCGATGCACGTTGATTCCTTCATGCCAAGAGCGCATTCGGTCTTTTTCGTCACAGCGCTGTCGCTCATAGCGGCATTTCCTTTCTGGGGTTGCAAGAAAAACCAGAAACAGCCTCCTCCGCCGCCGCCTCCAACCGTCACAGTGGAAAAAGTGGTCCTACAGACCGTGCCGGTCCATCTCAACTACGTGGCCACCACGGAATCCGTCAAGGTCGTGGATATCCGCGCTCGTGTGGAGGGCTTTCTGGAACAGCGACGGTTTGTGGAGGGGGCCGATGTCAAGAAAGGAGATCTGGTATACGTCATCGAAAGGGCGCCCTACCAGGCCGAACTTGAGAAGAGCCTGGCCCAACTGGCCAAGGATGAGGCCGCACTGGCTTTTGCATTGGAACAGGTTGAGCGGTATGAGCCGCTTGCAGAGCAGGATTTTGTAACCCGCGAGAAACTGGATGACTACAAGACCCAGGCAAAGGAGGCGGCCGCGGCAGTGGAGGCCGATCGGGCCAGGATCAAAAAGGATCGACTCAATTTGAGCTACTGCACCATGGTTGCGCCTCTGGACGGCCGGATCGGGCGCACGCTGGTCAATGTGGGCAACCTGGTTGGGGCCGGCGGCGAGGATACCAAGCTGGCTACCATTGTGCAACTGGACCCTATTTACGCCTATTTCAGCCCCAGTGAGAAAGACCTGCGGTTGATCCTCAAGTACCGCCGGCAGACGGACATCCCAGTGGACATCATCCTGAGCGACGGCAGTAAGCACCCTTACCCTGGAAAGGTGGATTTCATCGACAACACCGCCGACCCCCAGGCCAATACCATCAACATGCGGACCGTCATTGCGAATCCTGAAAAGACGCTGCTGCCGGGCATCTATGTGCAGGCCAGTCTTTACCTGTGCGATGTGAAGGATGCGCCGCTGATTACGGAAAAGGCCATTGCCGAAGATCAGACCGGTATGTATGTCTATGTGGTCGGAAAGGATAACAAGGTGGAAAAGCGGACGGTCCAGATCGGATTTCTGTACGATCACCGAAAAATCGTCTGGAAAGGTCTGAAAGCCGGGGAACGGGTGATTACCGAAGGGCTGCAAATGGTCAGGCCCGGCATGGCGGTCCAACCGCGTGAAGGCAACGCAGGGAATCAGGGAAAGAGCGAGGGGGGCACGGGGCCGGATGCAGGCGGCGAACAGTCGGCTTCCACAACTGAAAACGGCAAATCGAAAGCAGCAGCCCAGCCTGCGGCGAAAAACGGAAACAGCGGGCCCTCCACCACCCAAAAGTAGGTGAGGCCCTTTAAGGAAGCCCTATGTTTGTCGATTTCTTTATTGACCGACCCATTTTTGCAGGCGTGATCTCCATTGTGATCTCGCTGGCCGGCGCTGTCTGCATCAACCTGCTTCCCATCGCACAGTTTCCCGAGATCACGCCGCCGACGGTCCAGGTCAAGGCCACCTACACAGGCGCCAACGCCGAGGTGGTGGAGCAGACCGTCACCACCCCCATCGAGGAACAGATCAACGGCGTGGAAGGCATGACCTACATGTCATCCATCAGCTCCAACGACGGCACCAGCAATATCACCGTCACCTTTGAAGTGGGCTACGATCTCGACATCGCCGCGGTTGACGTCCAGAACCGGGTGACCATGGCCCAGCCCCAGTTGCCCGAAGATGTTCGCAAGTACGGGATCACCACCCAGAAACAATCCCCCGATTTCGTGCTCATCATCTCCCTGTATTCACCGGACAACACCTTTGACGAACTCTTCTTGAGCAACTACGCCGACATCAACATCGTGGACATCCTGAAACGGCTTCCCGGCGTAGGGGATGTTCAGATTTTCGGCGAAAAGAAGTATGCCATGCGGTTGTGGCTCAACCCGGACAAGCTGACCAGCATGGAGATGACCGCCATGGACGTCATCGAAGCCGTAGAGGAACAGAACGTCCAGGTGGCCGCGGGAAAGATCGGCGATCCGCCTGCGCCCGCCGGTCAGACGTTCACCTATTCCATCAATACCCTGGGCCGATTGTCCTCGGCCGAGGAATTTGAGGACATCATCGTTCGCACCCGCACAGACGGCTCCGTGGTACGGGTCAAGGATGTGGGCCGCGTGGAACTGGGGGCTGAGAACTACGGCTGGTTTGCGCACCTCAACGGCGGCAAGGCCGCCTGTATCGGCGTATTTCAATTGCCCGGCGCCAACGCCCTTCAGGTGGCCGAGGAGGTGTGTGCCAACATCGAGCAGTTGTCCGAACGATTTCCGCAGGGGCTGAAATACGCGGTGAGCTACGACACCACCCTTTTTGTGAAGGAATCCATCAAGGAGGTATTGACGACGCTGGTTGAGGCCATGCTGCTGGTATTTCTGGTGGTCTTTGTCTTCCTTCAGAACTGGCGGGCCACCCTGATCCCGGCCATCGCAATTCCCGTGTCCCTTGTGGGAACCTTTGCGGTGCTCAAGGCATTCGGGTTCTCCATCAACACCCTGACCCTTTTCGGGCTGGTGCTGGCCATCGGGATTGTCGTGGACGACGCCATCGTGGTGGTGGAAAACGCCTCCCGCTGCATTGACGAAAAGGGCATGGCGCCCAAGGAGGCTACCAAGGAGGCCATGCGGGAGGTGACAGGTCCGGTGATCGCCACCACTCTGGTCCTCATGTCGGTATTTGTGCCGGTGGCCTTCATGCCCGGCATTACGGGCCAGCTCTATCGCCAGTTTGCCCTGACCATCGCCTTTTCCGTCGGCATCTCGGCCATCAACGCCCTGACCCTCAGTCCGGCCCTGTGCGCGGCACTGCTTCGGCCCACTCCTAAAAAGCAGAACTGGTTTTTCCGCAAATTCAACCAGGCCTTTGAATGGTCCAGAAACAGGTACCTGAAGGGGGTCCGATGGTTCATCCGGGGCTGGGTGGTGGTGCTGCTGGTTTTTGCCGGCCTGTTTTTTGCCACCTATACCATGTTCAAGATCGTGCCCACCGGATTCGTTCCCGCGGAGGACGAGGGCTATTTCATGGTCATGATTCAGGCCCCCGAAGGGGCATCCCTGTCCCGAACCGGCAATGTGTGCAGCAAAGTGGAAGAGATCCTTGAAAAGACGCCGGGGGTCCAGAGCGTCGTCATGATCGGAGGCTATAACCTGCTCAACTCGGCCATGGACCCGGCATCGGCGGCCGCCTTTGTGATGCTCAAGCCGTGGGATGAGAGGAAAACCCCTGAATTGAGTCTTGACGGCATTATGGGAGGCTTTATGGTCGGGTCCCGGGATATCCATGAGGCCATCGTCATCCCGTTTCCGCCGCCGCCCATCGAGGGACTCAGCACGACGGGCGGCTTTGAATATGAGCTGCAGGACCTCACGGGAGGCAGCTTGGCCGAGCTTCGGGACCTGGCGGGAAAACTGATTGAAGAGGGCGGCAATCAGCCGGCCCTGACACCCCTGAGCACCACCTTCGAGGTCAACTATCCTCAGTTCTATGTGGAGCTGGATCGCACCAAGGCCAAGAGCCTTCAGGTTTCCATCTCCGACGTTTTCACGACCTTGCAGACGTTTCTGGGATCCATGTACGTCAATGACTTCAACAAGTTCGGACGCGTATACCGGGTGTTTATTCAGGCGGAGGACAATTACAGGGCCAAGCGGGAGGACATTGCGAAGCTCTATGTGAGGGCTGCTGACGGCAGCATGGTGCCCCTGAGCGCTCTGGTCAAGGTCAAGCAGATTCGAGGGGTCCAGAGCATCAAACACTACAACCTCTACCGCACGGTCTCCATTTACGGCGGCAATGCCGCCGGCTACAGTACAGGACAGGCCATCGCGGCCATGGAGGACCTGTCCGCCAAGAACCTGACCAGCGAATACGGCTACGAATGGACCGGCACGGCCTATCAGGAGATCAAGGCAGGCGGCATGGCCCCCTATATCTTCTCTCTGGCCCTGGTCTTTGCGTTTCTGTTCCTGGCGGCACAGTATGAGAGCTGGGTCATGCCCCTTATGGTCATGCTGGCGGTCCCCCTGGCCATCCTCGGGGCACTTGTGGCCCAGCATATCCGCGGCATCGCCAATGACGTTTACTGCCAGATCGGGCTGGTCATGCTCATCGGGCTGGCCAGCAAGAATGCCATTCTGATCGTCGAATTCGCCCGTGAGTTGAGGACGCAGGGGATGTCCATCGTGGAGGCTGCGGTTCATGCGTCGCGGGAACGATTGCGTCCCATTCTGATGACCGCATTTGCCTTTATCCTTGGGGTGGTGCCCATGGTGGTCGCCACAGGCGCCGGAGCGGCCAGCCGGCACTCCCTGGGAACCGCTGTTTTTGGCGGCATGCTCGCCTCCACGTTCCTGAGCCTGGTGCTCGTCCCGGTGCTCTATGTGGTCCTTGAAAGGCTCAGGGAACGGGGGAAGAAGGAAAAAGAGGTGCCTGAAGTGAGCTAAAGCGCCTGAAGTTTGAAGCCTGGAGCTAGGGCGCTCCGGCATGGCATCGGTTTTGCTCCTTTTGTTGTCCATAGCGATATCGTCTAAACACAGTGACGCAAGAGCGCAAGGGAGGTTTTCAGATGAAACACAAATGGCAATGCTTGAGCATCTCAATGTTTCTCGTGCCGCTTCTCTTTTTCATGCCGGGCTGTCTGGGGCTTGAAAAATACGGGACCATCCGGGTCGCGGACGGGCAATGGGGAAATACCATCCAGAATCTGGTAGAGAACTGGCAGGAATACCACATCTACTATGCCGGGCTGTCCTACAAGAGCCCCTCCGCCATTATGTTCAATCCCAAACAGGGCGAAAAGCGGGTGGTTTCCAAAAAATGGATGCCGGTGACGGACAGGTCCGTGGTGATCACCATTGTGAAATGGCTGGATTCCTACGTGAATTTTCCACCGACCCTCTGGAAGATCCTGGGTCCAAACGGGGATTTCTTTGGATATGTGTACACGTCGGCGCAAGAGGAGGTTATCGTGAGGGAGATCGAACCCAACACCCTCTTTGTCGAGGACATTCCGCTGCCGCCGTTTGATTACGGACCCGGCGGGAAGGGCGAGGGATAGAAAGAATGCCCGAGGTTTTGACATGACGCCGATAATTGCCATCGTGGGGAGACCCAATGTCGGCAAATCAACCCTGTTCAACCGTCTGTCCAGGAGCCGGGTTGCCCTGGTCGACGACCGGCCGGGGATCACGAGAGACCGCCTTTACGCGGCCATCACGTACGAAGGGGCATCTCTGACCCTCGTGGATACCGGCGGGTTTGAAGACCTGGGCCAGGATCCCCTGCTCAGGGAGGTGAGGGTCCAGGTGGAAAAGGCCGTCGAGGAATGCGACCGGATCATCTTCATGGTGGACGGCCGGGAGGGTCGCGTCCCGGGCGACGAGGAGATGGCAGGGGTCCTCCGGAAAAGCCGGAAAAAGGTCGTGCTGGCCGTCAACAAGATCGACGGTCCGGAACATGATCACCTGGTCCATGATTTCTACGGCCTGGGATTTGACGGGCCTTATCCGGTTTCAGCCGCCCATGGATACGGCGTAAAGGAGCTCATCCGGGAGGTTGCCGGGGATCTGGGTCCCTCGGAGGCCGAACGGGAAGATCCCGATCAGATACGGGTGGCGGTTCTGGGCAGACCTAATGCCGGGAAGTCGTCCCTGATAAACCGGATCCTCAAAGAGGACCGATTGGTGGTGAGTGAACTGCCGGGGACCACCCGTGATGCCGTTGATACCTTTTTTCGATATGGCGGCAGGGAGTATCTCCTGATCGACACCGCGGGCATTCGAAGAAAGGCACGGGTCAAGGAAAAGATTGACAGGTTTTCCATGATCAAGGCCGTTCGAAGCATCGATCGATGCCATGTGGCACTGATCCTCCTGGACGCTGCTGAAGGGGTTTCGGACCAGGACTCCCGGATCTGCGGCTACGCGGTTGAGAAGGGGAGGGGGGTGATCCTCACGGTGAACAAGTGGGATCTGCTCAAGGGAGATGTACGCAAGAGGGAGACCCTGGATCAGGATATCCAGCGACGGCTGAAATTCGTTTCATTTGCCCCCCGGATCCGTGTCTCTGCCCTGACCGGAGAGCGGGTGATGAAGCTCTTTGGATTGATTAATACTGTTTTTGATCAATTTTCAAGCCGGATCAGCACAGGCGCGGTCAACCGCGTTATTCAAAGTGTCGTGGAAAAGCACCCTCCCCCGATGGCGGGACGGGGACGGCTCAAATTCCTGTATGCCACCCAGGGCCGGACCCGGCCCCCCACCTTTGTTGTCTTTGTCAACAGGCCCGAGATGGTCCACTTTTCCTATGAACGCTTCCTGATGAACCAGCTTCGGGAGGCGTTCGGGCTCACTTCCACACCGATCCGTATCACATTCAAGAAGCGATAAACCCGCACGGCAACCAGGAACGGCAACGCCCTCGGCAGAGAGCGACACCCCCTGATCCATGGACTGAGAACCGGTGTCTGCACTTGACTCTTGCCGGAAGGTTCAATAGGATGGAGCCATGCACTCCCCGAGGAGGTCAGCCCATGGAATCCAAGGCCCTTGAAGTCAACCTTGCCTGTACCCGGGTGGACGTGACCGTTGATAACAGGTATGAGATCCTGTCTGAGGTCATGGCGTCGTATTATGGTCTCAGGGTCGCGCTTCAGAACTTTCTGGAAGAGATATGCCACCCTTACAGGAACTGGCAGTATATCGTCAGGGAGACACGATCGTTCGCCCTCAATTACTTCCATGTCCTCAACACCCACCCGAAAGGGCCCCGGGCCGCACAACTCTATTTCGACATCTTTTTCCAGGCCCTGGATGAGGCTCAGGACCCTGAGGTGAAACGGGACGCGGCGGACTATCTTCTCCTGTTTGCACAGCATATTATTCAGGAAAGCGGCGATGCTGCCGCAAAGTGGCTGCCCGTCCTGGACACTGTCTTCGACAGGATCAGGGAATCGCCTGAGGAGCTCTTTTTTCTCTTTGTCACGAGCTATTATCAACTAAAGGGGCTGGGGAACCGGTATGCCCGTTCCTCGCCGTCAGGGTTCGACGGCGCCGCCCTGAACCGACTTCTTGACCGCTACTTCCGTTTCACCTACCACTACTGGCTGGAGCAGGAAGATCCCGTTGCCTGGTTTGCGCATGCGTCCGGGGAGCCGTTTCAAAAGGAAAAATGGTCCGATGTCCTGGCGCCCGTCTCCCACCGGCATCTGAAGACCTGCCTGAATCAACTGGAAGGCGCGCTCCGATCGGGGGACGGCGATTCCACGACCTGCCTGAAAAGGCTCCTGGATTTGCCCGGGTACGGTGAGATCGTTTCCCATTACGAGGCCATGCCCGACAGGCTTTTGAGGGCGGTTGCCGATACGAGGCGGGCAAAACAGTTGAAACTGCTGGCCCTCCTTCACATCATGAATGCTTCGGGCCTTTCATCGATCCACGAAGAGACCCTGCGGCATATCAACCGGACATTCGCCGACATCATCGAAGATGAGCCATATCCGGTGATCCAGCAATTCCTGGAAAAGATCTTTGCAACGCTCAGGCAAAGTGTTGAGAAATTCCCGTCCACTGCCCTTAACTGCGTTCTGAATATCGGCCGGGGGGTCTACAGGACCGATGAAAGCGAACTGGTGGATTTTTTCATTGACGGCGTGGTGTCCCTTGGGTTTCAGGCGCCTGATATCGCCGGTGTGGGCGCCGACTGGCAGATAAGCGCCAACGCTGCACATATCCAGAACATCCGTACCTGGCTTGAACTGATCGAACTGAGTCCCAAGTGGTCGAAAAAGCTTCTTTCATCCCTCATCATTCATTTATCGCTGGGGGGCGTCTTTATCAAGGATACGGACCTCTTTTCGCGCGACATCACCCAGTTGCTCAACAGCGACATCGGCCCGGTATACAACCTCGTCAAGCAGCTGGGGCGTCTCCTGCCGGCCTTTTTCAGCGATATCGGGGCCGAGGGGGTTTTGAGGGACATCTCCACACGAATCGATGACATCTGTCATCGGGAGGATCCCCTCTCCCATTTTCTAAGAAAGCAGAGCCATGTGGAGAGCAGCAATCAGATTATCACGCTCACGGAAGGGGTTTTTTCTTTCTGGAAGACCGGAAACAAAGAGGGGCTGAAACCGCTTCTGCCGGCGACCATCTATGAACAGATCGAGACCACCGGCCCCTATATCGACGGTGTTCACCGCATCGTCAGCCGGCTTTTTGAGCAGGAGGGTCTCAGCGACGTCGATGACCTCCTTCATCTCGACAGGGACCGTTTGAAAGAAGGCGCCGGCCGGGTCCCGGGGACATCCGCCCTGGATTGGGAGCGGGTGGAGCTGATGGTGGAACTTTACAGGCTTCTTTATCAGAAATACAGTCTGCGCTTTGTCGAAATAGACGGTTATCTGGCCGGGCTTCGTTCAAGCGGACTGCCTGATACGGGCTATTTGAGGTCGGCTCTGGGGTCAACGGATATCAGGCATCAGGTCCGGGGACTGTCGGTATATCTTGAGCAGCTGAGAGAGATCATTCTGTCTCCGCAGCGGTACGAGGCGAGAGAAGACATCTACCGGAAGCGCCATTTTACCGTGGATATACCGTCCATGTACGGAAGCTACCACGAGCTCAAGTTCGAGGCTCTCGGCCTGAGCTTCCGCCTGGAGTCCCTGCTGAACGCCCGCCTTGAAGACCTGGTGGAGCGGGTAGACTTCAAGCTTATCACCAAGGCCACTTTTTATCAGATTCACGAAGACCTTCACCTTTTTGACCGGGCGCTGAGGATCGACGGCATTTCATCTGTGGAGATGGCGCAGCAACTGGACCTGCTGGCCACTTCCCTTGAAATGCGGGGGTTTTCCTGTACACAGTACATCGATATTTTTCGACGGTTCTCACAGATTGTGGGCAACCTGGTAAACGACTACTTCAACAACATCCATGAGGAAAACCTCCTCAAGATCCTGGACAATCTGCCCGCGGAAAGATTGATTGCCCGGTACCGTGGCGGAAAAGGGGATACGGATGAGGCGAAAAGGGCCTATCGGGTGACGGAGATCTTTCTCCGGGATCGAATCGCTTCGTGCCCGGGCCTTCAGCAGCTGGACCTGTTCTTGAGCCGCATACTGAACACGCTGTACCGGCAATCCCGCAAACTCCCCAAGGAGGCGCTCCGCCTCCTCCTCAGTTACGATCCCCAGAAGGCGCTGACACCCATGCATCCGGTCAAGGAAGGGGTTGCCGATATCATCCATCTGGGCAACAAGGGACACAATCTGGTCAAGATAAACAGCCTCGGCCTTCCGGTGCCCCCCGGTTTTATTCTCACAACAGAGGTCTTCAGGTGCCGGGAGGTGATTGATGACTACCCGCCTGCGCAGAAGGACCTTGAGGACCAGGTGGCCCATGGCGTGGAAGCGCTCGAAGCGGCTACGGGTAAACGCTTCGGGGTCCCTGACAACCCCCTGCTCCTCTCTGTCAGAAGCGGTTCTTCCATCTCGCAGCCGGGAATGATGAATACCTTTCTGGATGTGGGAATTCACGAAGACGTGGTAAGGGGGATGATTGCCCTGACCGGGAATGCGTGGTTCGGCTGGGATACCTACCGGAGGTTCCTCCAGTCGTACGGGATGGCCTTCGGTCTTTCCAGGGATGCGTTCGATGCCGTTATACAGGACTTCAAGGAAAGACTGGGCGCTCGCTACAAGAAGGATTTCTCCGGTGAACAGATGCGCGATGTGGCTCTGGCATACAGGACCCTGATCCAGGACGCCGGCATTGCCGTTGCCGATGCGCCCTTCGAACAGCTTACCATCTCTATCGGGAAGGTCCTGGATTCCTGGAACACGCCGAAGGCCGAGGCATTTCGGAAAATCATGGGTATTTCGGATGACTGGGGCACTGCCGTAAGCGTTCAGGCCATGGCATTCGGCAATTACTCCAGAGAATCCGGGGCCGGCGTCTTTTTTACGCATAACCCCAGATGGTCCGGAGACATGATCACGTTATGGGGCGATTTTACCCCCGGAAATCAGGGGGAGGATGTGGTTTCGGGCCTTGTCACCACGCACCCGATCTCGAGAAAACAGGCGGAGATCGAGAACAGGGACGATGCCATCACGCTTGAGACCCTGTTCCCGCGGATCTATGACGCGATTCGCATATGGGCGAAGGAACTCATCTATGGAAGGAAATGGAGCCCCCAGGAGATCGAATTTACGTTTGAGGGACCTCAGGCCCGGGACCTCTATTTTCTCCAAACCCGTGACATGGCTATCCGGGAGAGAAAGAAGGTATATTCCCTCGATTTGACTTCCCGGAGTGATGTCGAATTCTTGGGCCACGGGATCGGGGTGAGTGGCGGGGCCATCACGGGAAGGGCTGTGTTCAGCCTGGAAGAGATTGAGCACTGGCGCAGGAAGGAGCCGGAGACATCGCTCATTATTGTCAGAAACGATACGGTTCCTGATGATATCAAAGAGATCTACGAAGCCGACGGACTGCTGACGGCAAGGGGCGGCTCAACGTCGCACGCGGCCATCGTGGCCCACCGTCTGGACAAGACATGTGTGGTGGGATGTCCCGGCCTCGTTTGCATGGAAAGGGAACGGACCTGCTCTTTCGATCGAAGAAAGCTGCGGTCAGGTGACTGGATCAGCATGGATGGACTGGAGGGGTCGGTCTACGCAGGTAAAATGGAGATCAGAAAGATGGATGGGGGATAAGATGGATCGTTTAAAAAGCGAGACCATGAACGGATTGAAGCTGGGGATCAACGGCCTGGGAAGGATTGGGAAACTGACGGTCTGGCACCATGTGGCCCGGAAACGATTTAGTGAACTGGTGGTCAATGTGGGGCGTCAGGTGGGGACCTCCATTGACGACATTGCACACTACCTGGAAAGGGATTCGACCTATGGGTCTCTCGGGGGGTATCTGTACGGGCACAAGGCCGGGCAGACCATCCGGGAGATCAATGAGAAGGAGGGATCCCTGCTCGTTGACGGCGTGAGGGTCAGGGTTCTCAGGTCGGCTCGAAACCCTGCAGATATCGGCTGGCAGGCGCATGATGTCCGCCTGGTGGTCGACACTACCGGGCAGTTTCTGGATCCGACCCGGCCGGCCGAGGATCCGGGGGGCGCGGTGCGGGGACACCTGGAATGCGGGGCTGAAAAGGCGATTGTATCGGCGCCGTTCAAGATCAAGGACAAGACCCGGCCCATGCCCGAAGACGCGGTCACCACCATTATGGGCATCAATGAAAACGATTATGATCCGCGGGTGCACCGGATCATTTCCAATGCCTCCTGCACGACCACCTGTCTTGCCCATATGATCAAGCCGCTCATGAATTACTTCGGACCCCAGCGGATCCTCTCCGCTTCCATGGCCACGGTGCATGCGGCCACAGGGTCGCAGGCGGTTCTGGACCGGCTGCCCAGGAGCGGCGCCACTGATTTGAGAAAAAACCGGGGGATCATGAACAATATCATCCTGACCACAACCGGCGCGGCGAACACCCTTGCCCTGGTGATTCCGGAGATGAAAACGATCGGCTTCATCGCCGAATCCGTACGGATCCCGACCGCTACGGGCTCACTCATTATTCTGGTGATGAATCTCCAGGAAGATCCGTCGGGGGAGCCGGTCCGGCGGGATGTCATCAACCGTATCTACCGGAAGGCCGCAGACCGGGACCCTGCGGGCTACCTCTGCTGTTCGGAAAAGCAGAACGTATCCTGCGACATCATCGGACTTCCAAGGGCGGCCGCCATTATTGAGTCCAGTGAAACCCACACCCGTACGGCCGAGGTCAATATCGATCTTCAGAAGATCTGCGCATTCCCGGGCTCGGCCCCACCCGCAGGTCCCGGCCCGGTTGCCGGTCGTGACTCAGCGCGGATCGCCATCACCCAGGCGGTGATCTATGGATGGTATGACAATGAGTTGGGGGGTTATGTCAGCATGCTGGGGGATCGCACCGTATCGATCGCGGAATCGATGGGGGTCAAACAGCCCTGACATCAAGCCGTCAGGGGCCGGTCGTATGGAGTAAAATATCCTTCAGCGGGATTTCTTTTTTTCCAATGGACGGGGAACCGACGATGAAAATGAATAGGATGACATTCGGGAAGGTGATTTTTTTCAGCCTTCTGATATGGGCGGTCTCGACCGTCTCGGCACAGGAAGAGAGCGACTCTGCCCGTTCCCGGGAGTCCATGGTCTCATCCCAGATCATCGACAGGGGGGTAAGCGACCCGGATGTCATCCGGGCCATGAGAAAGGTTCCCAGACATCTTTTTGTACCGGAACGGTACAGGGCGTTTGCTTATGGAGACCATCCGCTCCCCATCGGTGAAGACCAGACCATTTCCCAGCCGTATATTGTGGCATTCATGACAGAAGCCTTGCGGCTTAAACCGGAGGACAGGGTCCTTGAGATCGGCACCGGCTCCGGGTATCAGGCAGCGGTCCTGGGGGAGATCGTCAAGGATGTCTATACCATCGAGATTGTGGAGTCCCTGGCGAAGAGGGCTCGCCAGACCTTGAGTGCATTGGGATACCAAAACATCCATATCAAGATCGGGGACGGATACAAGGGGTGGCCCGAGAAGGCGCCCTTTGATGGGGTCATTGTAACGTGCGCTCCTGAGCAGATCCCCGAGACCCTCATCGACCAGTTGAGGGAAGGGGGACGCATGATCATCCCGGTGGGAAGGCCAGGGGCCGTCCAGAAACTGGTGACCGGGGTCAAGAAAGAGGGCCGGTTCAAGACCGAAGAGGCGATGCGGGTCCGGTTCGTGCCCATGGTAGAGGGTGACGAGTGAGGGCGGCGTACAGATATGTAACCTGGAGGAAGGAATGCGTGCAAAAACCCTTGAAAGCGTGACCCTTCACAAGGGAAGGGTATTCAGGCTCGTCAGGGAAAAGGTGGCGCTGGAAAACGGCATCGCCGTTGATCTGGATATCGTTCGTCATCCAGGAGCCGCGGCCATGGTCCCCCTGACTGAAAACAGGACGCTGCTGATGATCCGGCAGTATCGCCATGCCGTGGGCGGGTTTATCTGGGAGATCCCTGCCGGGACACTGGACCCGGAAGAAACGCCCCTGGCGTGCGCGAAACGGGAACTGGTCGAGGAGATCGGTTATTCAGCCGATACATGGCACAAATTAGGGGAGATTACCCCGGTGCCCGGATACTCGGATGAACGGATCCATATCTACTGTGCAATGGATCTATCCCCTGCAACCCAGCATCTGGACAGGGATGAGATACTCAACGTCCATGAAGTGGGCTTCGAAGATGCGGTGAAAATGGCAGAGAGGGGCGAAATAAGGGATGCGAAGACCTTATCCGGGTTGTTCCTGGCAGGGTTGTGGGTGAGCCGCGAGGAAAATGTCATGAAGTGTCCAAAGTGAATAACGTGACTGAAGTGACCAAAGTTTCACAAACGGTGAGGCGACTGAAAGGATCCCTGAATGATTCTACTAAGCGATTTCCTCTCGAGACAGACTGTAACCGCTTCGGCTCCCTGCCGCATTGATTCAGGGGGCACCTGGGACATCAAGGCCCTGGCGCTTCCCCTTGAGAGGGTTCGACCCACTACGGTCAACATGGCCCTGACCCTGCGGACCTCCGTATCTCTCCATCCCTATGAGGCGGGTCAGGTTATGATCCGTTCCGCCGGTTTTGACCGGCCCGAGGTCTTCCCTGGGGACAGACTCCCTTTTGACACGCGGTTCGGTCTCTTTTTTGCCGCGGTCTCCTATTTCGGCTTCCAGGGTCTGGAGGTACGGATCGATTCTCAATCTCCGGTCAAGTCGGCCCTGGGAGGTTCGAGCACGGCGCTGGTGGCCCTCATCAAGGCACTGTCAAAGGCGGCATTCCACATCGGCGGAAGGGGTCTCTCGAACCGGGAGATCCTCTATCTGGGGTATCACCTGGAAGATGGCATCAGCGGCGGAAACTGCGGGATTCAGGATCAGGCAGCCGCGGTCTACGGAGGGGTCCAGCAGTGGGAATGGCATTACGGAAATCAAACCGTGTTGTTCACAAAGCGGTTGCTTCTGGATCGGGAAGGCCAGAAAGCGCTCTCAGGGCGTCTCTTGGTCGCATACAGCGGAAAGCGCCATACGGCTTTGCGGACGAACCGCCGATGGATCAAAGACTTCCTGTCAGGCAGGACACGGTCAGGATGGCTGAAGGTCAATGAGACGGTGCAACGGTTCGGCCGGGCCATTGCGGCAGGGGACTGGAACCGGGCTGCGGCCCATATCAGGGAAGAGATGGCTGTTAGAAAGGAGATCACGCCGGAGGCTTTGAACCCAACTGCTGTCGATTTGATCGAAAAGGCAGAGGATGCGGGGTGTGGCGCCAGATTCACGGGCGCAGGCGCGGGAGGTTCTCTCTGGGCCATAGGCGACAGGCCGCAGATTGAGACGCTCAGGGTCCTGTGGCAGAACCGTTTGGCGGGGATCAAAGGCGCTGCGATCCTTGATTGCAGGGTCGATGCGTCAGGGGTCAGGTAGGCTTTCGATAATCCAGGATAAAAGCCGAAGACCGGCTGCTGCCGGAAACGGCGGCAATGTGAAATCGCCCGTCAATTCAATGCATGTCCGTAGACAGGCCCGAACAGACCTGCCTCAAAAAGGGCGCGGAACTCGTGGAGGAGGGCGTTTGTCGCCTGTTCGACCATCAGGATGTCCCCTTCAGAAACAAGACTCATATCGAGAGTCTCGATGGCTTCCTCCAACCCCTCAAACCGGGACAGGAGTTCCTGGTTTTCAAATTTTTTGCTGATGGTACTGTGCACGTCAAGGATGGTTCCCACGCAGTTCTGTATCCTCAGCCTGTACTGATCCATTCGATTCATGTTTTTTCAGCGGCAGCCGCTCACAGGTTGAACCCTTGCCGGGAAAGGTGCTTCCTCAGCTGTCGAAAAAGGTTACGCCTTTCCTGTTTCCTTCATGGTATCCGTAAAGACCTTGTAGAATTTCTCGTTGTCCGACACCGCCCGCCCCAATATACTGGAAAGCCTGTCCAGATCTTTCCAGTTGGCCGCCAGGTTCGCACTCATTGCAAACGCCATCATATGGTCCATTGTCCGGAACCTGTCGCTCATTATGAGAACAAACATCTTTCTGCGGACGGACATGGAGAGATGGTTGAGGTATTGGAGAATAGGGCTCTGTTCCAGTGGGATATTGTCGAAAAGGTCGGACAGTAACACCAGATCAAAGTCCTGGAACCGCATTTTGGACACAGCTTCCATCGTGTTTTCAGCTCGAATGGCGTTGTATCCCAGTGCGTCGACGGCCTCTTTTATGGTTTCGAAGCGATGTGTGTCGGCAATCATGACAAGGGCCAGTTTTTCGCCTTCTCCATAGGAATAAAGAGCGCTTTCCGCTTCCATGTCGTCAAAACCGGACATTTCCTCAGACGGCAATTCATATTCCTGATTGGGGGACGGCGCCGGCATCGCGTCGAGCGGGCTTCCAATTTTTTCGGAGGCCTGATCCGAAGGGTATAACCTCTCGGATTTCACCGTGTCGGTATCGAGAACAAGCTTGTTTTTGCAGCGGGGACACCTGACGCTTACCCGCTGTCCCGGCGGGAGTTTCTCATCCGGGATATTCAATCTGGCATTGCACGTTTCGCATACGATTTCCATTCGATTTACTCCTCGATAAACCCTTTTCGTCCTCGCGCTTTTCCATACTCTTCATCAATAGCCAGACCTTCAATGGTGGTCGTCTTTTCTCCTCTCTGAGCCTTGATGGTGTCAATAGCCCGCCCTACAATGGCTTTTCTCGATGCATAAGCCATGGCTGTTTCTTCCGTAATGAGACCTTTTCTGTACAGCTCAGCAATAGATTGATCAAAGGTCATCATTCCAAAAGGCTGACTCCCTTCAATAATTTCATAGTACGTCTTTCCTTCAGATTCGCCATGCAGGATCGAATCTTTTACCCTCAGATTGGAACCCATGATTTCAAATGCCGCTACCCGGTCTCCTCCCACCCTGGGCAGGAGCCTCTGGCACACAACCCAGCGCAGGGTGTCGGCAAGCCGGATCCGTATCTGTCTTTCCTCTTCCTGCTCAAACATGCCTACGATCCGGTTGATTGTCTGCCCGGCATCCACGGTGTGAAGGGTGGTGAGCACCAAATGCCCGGTCTCTGCTGCCGAAAGTCCGATTTCCACGGTTTCCCGGTCTCTCATTTCGCCAACCAGCACAACCTTGGGCGCCTGTCTGAGTGCAGCCCTCAGGCCTGAGGCGAAGGCGTCGAAGTCCATGCCCAACTCCCGCTGATTGAAAGTCGCTCTTTTTTGCGGATGGACATACTCCACAGGATCTTCCAGGGTGACCACGTGAACCGATTTCGTCTCGTTGATTTCATTCAAGAAGGCGGCCAGGGACGTGGTCTTGCCGCTCCCGGTGGCCCCTGTCACGAGGATAATGCCGTTCTTTTCACCGGTCATTTTATAAAAAGCAGGCGGAAGATTGAGGTCTGCAATGGTAGGGACGCGGGTGGCCAATTGTCGCATGACAACGGAATAACTCCCTTTCTGGGAGAAGATATTGACCCTGAAGCGGGCCTTGCCCGCCAGCTGGTAGGAGGAATCGCACGAACCCTTTGTCAGGAGCGCTCTGGTGAGACGACGGTCGCCGCCGATGAGATTGAGGGCGAATATCTCTGTCTGAAAAGGCGTCAACCGTTCAATCGGGGGCTTCAGCTTCACCGGGAGCAGCTCTCCGGCAGCTTCCACCTGAAACGGTTTGTCCACGGTCATATTGAGGTCCGACACGTTGTTGTGGGATTTCAGCATGGCACTCAGGATATGATCAATCTGCTGTTGTCTCATCGAAGGATCTCCTTGTTTCCGAATGAAGCGTGAAACCAAATGATGATCGAAGATTCCGTGGCCGGCGATAGGGTTGCCGCCCTTTGCAACGTGTCCTCCTTCAACCGGCCGGGGGCCGGGGCACAGACTGAATCCTTGCCCTGAGAACCATAGCGGTTTCTTACGCCTCAGTAAAATCAGTGGGCGGATTCTTTATGAAACCAATGAACTTGGATTTGTCATTGGCCTTTGTATAGGCATCATCCGAGCTGATCATCCTCTTGTTCAGAAGGGTCATGATGGCATCGTCCAGTGTCTGCATCCCATATTTCCTTCCTGTCTGTATCATCGAGGGAATCTGAAATGTCTTTCCCTCTCTGATAAGGTTCCGAACCGCAGGGGTTGCGATCATGATTTCGAGTGCAACGCACCGGCCCTTCTTGTCGATACGCTTGAAGAGGTTTTGGGATACGACTGCCCTGAGCCCGTCCGCAAGTGTATTCCGGATCTGTTCCTGCTGGGACTCGGGAAAGACCTCTATGGCACGGTCCACGGTTTTTGCCGCGCTTGTTGTATGGAGGGTGGCGAACACGAGATGTCCTGTGGCGGACGCTTCAATGGCCAATGAAATGGTCTCCAGGTCACGCATTTCTCCCACCATTATAATATCCGGGTCCTCTCTCAATGCCCCTCTCAGGGCCGCGGCAAAGCTTTGGGTGTGCAGGCCCACTTCGCGATGATTGATGATTGCCTTTGCACTCTTATGCACAAATTCAATAGGATCTTCGATGGTGATGATATGTTCCTTGCGTGTCCTGTTGGCCTCATCAATAATGGCCGCCAGTGTGGTTGATTTCCCGCTCCCGGTAGGTCCCGTAATGAGAACCAGCCCTCTCGGCAAGGAGGCCAGCTTTCGAATCACCGGGGGAAGCCCCAGTTGTTCGCAATTGAGAATTATGGAAGGTATCTCCCTGAAGACAGCGCCCACCCCGTTTTTCTGTTCGAAAAAGTTGGCCCGGTACCGCGCCAGACCGGGGATTTCATAAGCGAAGTCCACATCCCCGGTCTCTTCAAAGACCTTTACCTTCTCTTCCGGTGCAATTTCATACAGCATGGCCTTGAGGCCGTCGTTGTCAAGCTCCTTGTACTTTACCCGTTCCAGGTCGCCATTAATCCGAAGCACAGGCTGCTGACCGGACATCAGGTGAAGGTCTGAGGCCCCCTGGTCATTCATCAGTTTAAAAAAGGCGTCGATCTGGGCCATTACGGTTCCCTTTCAACATTGAAGTTTGATGAAAATCCGCTGATCATAACCCAAACATTATACACAGGAATAAATCCGCTTCAACCATAAAATGCACCCTATGAAATTTGTCTTCCGACATGGATTCAGGGGGTGTGAAATTTTAAAATTGTGAATAGCTGTCAGCGCTTGATGCAGAGAGTTATGCACAGGGTCCCGAAACATCCTTTTTTTAGGTGACGATCGCTGAATGAAGCCCTCTAGAAGGGCGCGTTGGGTGCGAACAAAAGGCCGGGGCTCCGTGAGGAGAGTTCAGAATTGTGTTGACAAGCAGGTCTGCATCTGTTAACCAACCTATGGTACGCCCCACAGGGAAGGTGAACCTTTCAGCAGCGCACACCTATCCGGGGAAGCTCATTATCATTGCATATGTCCTGAAGGTGATACCGCCTGGATCTGGGAGTGAATTCACGACCGGGACGGTTAAAAAGACCAGAAGGCGATTAGCAAGGGGAGGCGGCCATGGATGATGACGTCGGTTCCCTTAATAATGCGCGTTAACTCGAAAAAGGTCTTGCGGTAACACTGCGAGGCCTTTTTTTATGCCGGTCGTCTTACAAAATGAGCCCGCTTCTATCGGGGCTCAACGGCTCTCACGGCATCGCAAACCAAAGACACCCAATCCTCAGGAGGTTAAACACATGGCCCGACAGAAAGTTACTATTCGTTATCTTGAGCAGAAAGTCAGCGAAGGACGAAAGATCACCATGATGACGGCCTATGACTATCCTACGGCCAGTCTGGTTGACCAGTCTGAAATCGATACCATACTGGTAGGAGATTCCCTGGCCATGGTCGTTCTCGGTTATGAATCCACAGTCCCGGTAACCATGGATGAGATGATCCATCACTGCAAGGCAGTGCGCCGGGGGGCGAAACAGAGCTTTGTCATAGGGGATATGCCCTTTATGTCTTATCAGGTGAGTGTAGAAGGTGCAGTGGAGAATGCCGGTCGTTTCATAAAAGAGGCAGGCTGTGAAGCGGTCAAACTTGAAGGGGGATCTGAAATGGCCCGGGTGGTCAAGGCGATTACCGACGCAGGCATACCGGTGTGCGCCCATATCGGGTTGACCCCCCAGACGGCCACCAAGCTCAGCGGTTTCAAGGTCCAGGGCAAGGATGCTGAAAGTGCAAACAGGCTGCTCCGGTCTGCAGGGGATCTCGAAGATGCAGGGGCCTTCATGATCGTCCTCGAGTGCATTCCTGACCAGGTCGCTTCCAAGATCACGGATACGCTGAAGATCCCCACCATAGGCATCGGCGCCGGCAAATACTGCGACGGCCAGGTGCTGGTCTATCATGATCTGGTGGGGCTATTCGAGCGGTTTACCCCCAAGATGGTGAAGCAGTATGTCAACCTGGCGCCCATGATACGGGACGCCCTGATCCGGTACAGGGAAGAGGTGGAAAAGGGAATATTTCCAGGGGCGGAACACAGTTTTGTCATGAAAGCCGAAGAAGTTGATAAATTATAGCAAGAGTGACCGTTTTCATGCGGGATACGCGATCCTGGATCCAGGTCGAAAATCCCGTCAGCGGCAATGCTGCGTGAGCGCGCCCCGTGGGCCGGACCCGTTGCGAACCATTTTATCAAAAAGAGTTATATCAAAAGGAGTTGCGAGGAGTGAAATCATGAATTTTCTCGTAGTAGGTCCCGGCGCTATGGGATGCCTCTTTGCCGGCCGGCTGAAAAAAGTGGGGCATCACGTGACGATCGCGGACTATAAGCCCGAACGGGCAGATTTCATCAACAGGCATGGCATTTGCCTCGAGGAAGCGACCGGTGAAGAAAGGGTTCACGTTCCGGCGGTCACAGGGAGCATTTCGGAGGAACCGGACGTGGCCCTGTTCTGCGTGAAGTCCAACCAGACAAGGGAGGCGGCAGAAGAGGTCGCCCCGTGGATTCACCGTCAGACATCGGTTTTGACCCTTCAGAATGGCCTCGGCAACCTGGAGCTGTTGGAGGAGGTATTCGGAAAGGGAAGGGTACTGGGCGGTGTGACCGCAGAAGGCGCCACGCTTCTGGGTCCGGGTCACGCAAGACACGCCGGCAGGGGTCAGACCATTATCGGCCCGGCCGGCAGCACTGACGGTCCGGTCGCGAAAATCGTCAGGGCGCTGGTAGGCGCAGGATTCGACACCCGAACAGCCGAGGATGTGGAAACCCTCATATGGGGCAAACTGATCGTGAATGTGGGCATCAATGCCCTGACGGCCATCACACGGGTAAAAAACGGTCAGCTGCCGGCCGTAAAGGGGGCTAAGACGGTCATGAAAATGGCTGTTCAGGAGGCCGTTACGGTTGCTGAGGCCAGGGGGATTCGCCTGCCTTATCCCGACCCCTTTGAACGGGTCCTGGAGGTGTGCCGCGCTACGGCGGGAAATGTGGCATCCATGCTCCAGGATGTCCTGGGGAAGCGGATAACCGAAATTCAGGCCATTAACGGCGCTATTGTGCGGGAGGGTCTCAAATTCGGCATTTCGACCCCTGTCAACCTGACCTTGACATGCCTTGTAGAGGCGATCCAGGAAACATATCATGAGAGAGTGGACGGATGAGCGTGGAGAATTTGAGCTATCCCTCCACCAGGAGTTTCTGACCCGGCTGGATCGGTTTTTTGGGCGTTATCTTGTTGAGGTCGCACAATCTGTCCGTTGAGATGCCGTACTTTCTGGCGATCGTATACAGGCTTTCGCCGGACCGAACCGTGTGATACCGCTGCCTCACCTCCGGGGAGGGTCTCTTGGGGGAAGCGGTCGCATTGCGGCTGATTATTTTCTGGACCTCCTGTTGCAGCCGTTTCCCCTCTTTCTCGAGATGGGCAACTCTATCATCGAGTTTCTCCATTCCCTCCAGACGGGCCAGCCGCTCTTCGAGCCTGTCGAGCCCGGCCCGTATGGCGGCCAGGTCCTCGGTACTGTTTCCGTTTCTGTCCATGATCAGGAAGGCAGTCACGGCCATGAGCAGAATGATGACGATGCCTCCGGGAATCAGGAACCTTGGGACAGGCCTTTGTTGAACCGACGAGCCGGATTTCTGATCTTTTCCGCCTTTGGGCGTGTATCCAAGGTCATCAACAATTTCTTCCATGAATTCCTGCGCAGCTTCGTTTTTGTCCGGGTTCACGCTCTCCTCCTTTTCGATACGGTTGTCAGGGACGGTATTCACCGGCTTGGGCAGGGTGTACCTGCAGGCATATTCATAATATGTTTGATCCATCCTGTAAATGAAAATTCTCCTTGTATCAGGCGTGATCAGGAGCGCCGGCCCTTTCGCCGCAGGTCCGGAAAACCGGACATCCGTTATCCGGTCCCTCGCAAATCTTTAGCGTTTTGATAAAATGGTTCGCAACGGGTTCGGCCCCTGGGGCGCCTTTTTCAAGGGCTGCATAATCTTTCCGTGGCTCGTGCGAACGGCAGCATGCGCGGCGAAATTCGGTCGGTTCCAGCGCCGGGTGTGTCCTTTCATGGGACGGTCGATCCAGCTGCCTCTAAACAATGGGTATGCCCATCCGAAAGGGCCGGTCCCGGGCGCTGCGGTCCTTTATGGATGCCGCCCTTGAAAAAGGCGCCCCATGGGCCTCCTGCCGTATTTTCAGATGGCTGAAGTGTTACGGTCCCCCTAAGAATGGAGTTTGTCTCCGAGGGTCCGGCTCTCCGAGCCGTAAACCGTCTGGCTGCAACACGGTTTAAGCGTTGAACAACCGGGTGGTCATCCGTTGACTTTTTGGCCGGATTCTGCTTTTCTCTTTTGCAATTCTCATCAAGACCCACAATAATGCAGCGAGCCGTACAAAAGGCGACCGCTCGACCGTCGTCATGCCTGTCATGCCTCGGGCAGGGGGATATCCGTTACATGAAGAGGCGGGGTAAACGGGATGCAGAAAAAAGGGGTTATGGATCTCCAGCGGAAACTTGCGGCCATTTTGAGCGCTGATGTAAAAGGTTACAGCCGTCTCATGGGCGACGACGAGGAAGCCACTGTCAGGACCATTACAGCCTACAGGCAGGTAATGGCAGGCCTCATCCAGGGTCACAGGGGCCGGGTTGTGGACTCCCCGGGCGACAACCTTCTGGCCGAGTTCGCCAGTGCGGTGGATGCGGTACAGTGCGCGACGGAGATCCAGACGGCCCTGGCCGAAAAGAATGCCGAACTGCCCGAGCGCCGCAGGATGGTCTTCAGGATCGGCATCAACATCGGGGACGTCATTGTTGAAGGAGATGCGATTTACGGGGATGGGGTGAACATCGCGGCCAGACTGGAAAGCCTGGCAGATCCCGGAGGCATCTGTATGTCGGGAACTGCTTACGATCAGGTCCGGCGAAAACCCGGGCTGGCCTACGAGTTCATGGGGGAACAGCAGGTCAAGAACATCTCGGAACCGGTGAGGGTCTACCGGGTGTTGTGGCGGGAGGAAGATGTTCAAAAAGCGGCCCATTCCAGGAAGAAGCTCACCTTTGAGCGGCCGGTTCGAAAAGGCGTGAGAAACCGGTGGGTCAAACGCATGATGATGACATCCCTGCTCATGATTGTCCTGATGCCGCTGGCCAATCACCTGAAGCTCAATATACTGACAAAGATATGGCAGTGCCGGCTGACCCTCCTGCCCAATTCAATGGATGTGACTGTGGTGACCATCGAGGAGGGCGAAAACAGGAAGATGCATATGCCCGAGGGCGAAAAGCGTCCCCCTTCGTTTACAGAAGGTCCCAAGCTGTGGCGGGGATACCATGCCAGGGTGATCCGGAATCTCCACGAACTGGGCGCAGGCGCCGTAGGGTTGGATTTCTGGTTTTCGCCACCCTATGATGACCCGACGAAAACGGCTACACGTGAGTTTGTTCAGGGCCTGGAGTGGGCGAAAAAGCAGGATTTTCCAGTGGTCATCGGACAGTTTCAAAACATCCAGGATTCCGATATTTATAACCGGGCGCACTGGGGCTATATCTCGGTGTACAGGGATATCACATGGATTGATGAAGTGATGTATCTGATGTCGTGGGACAGCCGGGATCTCTCAGGCGTCCGGGTGGAAAAGCCGAGCTTTTTTGTTCAGGTGCTGGCAGGAAAACTCGGTCTGAATCCCGGAATCGAGAACGGGAACGTACGCCTTATCGGAAAACCGGTGCCGGGACGGCTCTGGCTGGCCTTTGCCAAAACACCTTTTGACAGGGTTCCCTATCATGAAGTATACAATGGCACGGCCGACAAAACCCGATTGGCGGGAAGGCTCGTCCTGATCGGCCTGTGCCTGACGGATACGGACTATTTCAGGGTACCGTACAGCCCGACGGATTTTACTCCTGGAAACGCCGGTGATCCCTGCGGCATGCCCGGCGTGTTTCTTTTTGCCCACGCCATCAACCAGATCGTGAACGGATATTATCACATCGAGATTAACGACGAGTGGTCATGGCCCACGGATGCCCAGCGGTTTTCCGCGAGGCGCCTGGAAAGCCTCCTGTTCCTTTTGCTCGAGACGATGATGACATGCCTGCTGCTCGCCTTTGTCCATGTCCTGGCCGACAGGAGGGGAAACTGGAAGCTGACCTATGCATCCATGGGATTGGCGGCCGTTCTCCTGATCATCGGGCTGGCCATAACACCTGTTCTTTTCGGCCTGGCCAATATTCTATGCGCATCGCTCGTCTTTATCATCGTTTGCACAAGAATCAAAGCGGTTCGATCAGGAGGGTGAACCATGCATAGGAGAACGGGTAAAAAAGCCGGGGCGCTTTTTGTGTTCGGCATGTGGGTGTGTGTCATGACATCGGCAACAGCCCATTCAGCACAAGTGGCCGGCTTGAAGGACCCCGCCGCCGGGATACTCGAGGTAGAATGCAACATCGCCGGCATTCATCTGTATCTGTGTCCCAAAGACAACTATGTCACGAAAGAGACGAAGGTGTTTTTCGGATTGATAACATCGGTGAAACACGTCTGTTCGAGTCAAGAGATCTTTGTGGGCGCCACCCCCCTGAACCCGACGTCTGTACCGGCAGGCACATATATCCTGCTGGTCCCGTCGGATTATGTGTGGGAAAAGGAAGGCCCGGTCGAACTCACCATTTCGCCCGGAGAAAAGACCTATTTCCTTTTAAAGCTGTTCAGTTCGCGCGCCAACCGCCCCGAGGTCGACCATGGCGGCGGCGGAGGCGGTGGGGGGGGCGGCGCCAGATAATCCGGCTTTTTTCCCGGGCGTGAAGAGGATCCGGCGTCTCACAAAGGAGGCTCATCATGAAAAGCTACAGAAAGGAACTGTGGTTCCAGACGCCCTCCCGGAGGGCCTTTATCAATATCACCCCCCAGGTGAACGACTGTTTGAAGGAGAGCGGCATCCGGGACGGGTTTGCCCTGGTGAACGCCATGCACATCACTGCATCGGTGTTTATCAATGACGATGAATCCGGGCTCCACCACGATTACGACATATGGCTGGAAAAACTGGCGCCCCACGAGCCCGTGACCCGGTACCGGCACAATGTGGGAGAGGACAATGCAGACGCCCATATGAAACGGCAGATCATGGGCCGGGATGTCGTGGTTGCCGTTACGGACGGCAGACTCGATTTCGGGACCTGGGAGCAGATCTTTTACGGCGAATTCGACGGCAGGAGAAGGAAACGGGTCCTGGTGAAGATTATTGGAGAATGAGAAACAGTCGAAAATGAAAAACAACGGTGAAAATAAAGGCTGGATCAGGCGGGTATCGCCCGGTCTCAAGCCTCCGAGCCTCAGTGATAATACCGCTGATGTGGATCGTCTGCTCAAGGGAATAAAGAAGTCCCTCGGCGCGGCAGAGGATGTGTGCATTGATTTCTCACAGGCAGGAAAGGCACCTTCCGCTCTCAGACAATGGAACTATCAGGTAAGTGCGTTCGTCTACCTTGAGCATGACCGCTGGCATCTGATCGATATCGCCGATGCGCTGGACAGGCAAGGGATGTATGGTCTCGCCCTCGATCTGGGGAGTTCGACCCTTGTCCTGAGGCTGATAGATCTTGAAGCCGGGAGTGTGATGGATGAGACCGCCTTCCATAATCCCCAGATTGACGTCGGCGCGGATATCCTCACCCGGATCCATTACGCGGCCCGGGAAGGAGGGCTTTCGAGGCTTCAGGCCATGGTGATTGAGCGGCTGAATGACGAAATCGGCGCCCTGGCCCGAAAACATGGAATCCGGCCCGAATCGATCGTGGGCATGTCCGTGGCCGGCAACACCACCATGACGCACCTTTTTTTGGGGCTGAATCCTTACTGGCTCTGCCGTGAACCGTATATCCCCGTGATGAACCGCACAGGACTGATCCCGTGCCATGAACTGGGCCTGGCCATCAACCCGCAGGCCCCGGTCCTGGTGTCACCGAATGTGGGCAGCTATTTTGGCGGCGATCTCATAGCGGGGATTTTAGCTTCGGGCATGAGCCGGCAGAGCGACGTTTCCTTTCTGGTGGACGTGGGAACCAATGCCGAGGTGGTCATCGGCAACAGGGAGTGGCTGATGGCATGCGCCGGGGCAGCAGGTCCCGCCCTGGAAGGGGGTGTTGCGGATATGGGAATGATGGCCGGTCCCGGCGTCATCGACCGGGTGGTCATCGATCCGGTCACACGCGAGTTTAAGATACGGGCGATAGGGAATCACGCTCATGATGGCGCAAGGGGGAAGGGGCCGGTGGGAATCTGCGGGTCAGGCCTGATCGACCTTGTGGCGCAACTCTTTTCAGCCGGGATGATCGACCTGAGGGGGAAGTTTGTGAAGTCCGCGTGCGAAGGCCGTCTTGTGGAAGTGGACGGGATCCGGCACCTCATCGTGGTTCCCCCTGAAAATTCCGGGACAGGCCGCGCGCTCACCCTGAGCCAGACCGATATCGACGGGCTCATACGATCCAAGGCCGCCATGTACACGATTCTAACCACCGTTGCCAATACCGTGAATATCGCCCTCAAAGAGATCGGGAGATTCTATGTGGCCGGGACCTTCGGGTCTTACATCGACCCGCGCTCGGCCATTATCATCGGGATGATCCCCGACCTTCCGCTTGAAACCTACGTGTCCCTGGGGAATACCTCACTCGAGGGGGCCGGCATGGCGCTCATGGGGGCCGAGGCCAGGCAGTCGCTGTTTGAGATAAGGGATCAGATCACGTACCTGGAGCTCAACGTGAACCAGGAGTTTATGAACCTCTTCAGCGCCGCCAAATTCATCCCCCATACAGACAGGTCGCTTTTCCCCAGTGTCACCGTGAGAGCTTGAGGCTCAGGAAAAGGCAAGGCGTTGCCAGCTGCCTAATGCAGGACCACGGCCGCAACCCAATTGACGCCCTGCGGTTTGAGGTTTGAGGACCGCTTCGCTTGAGGTTGGAGGGAAGAAATTTGTTGCCTCGAACCCCCCTCCTCCCTCCTCCAACTTCTTCGCTTCGTAACTCTTTTTGATAAAAAGGCGCCCCATGGGCCTCCTGCCATGTTTCCAGATGGCTGAAGTGTTACGTCGCTTCTTGTGTAGAAGTTGCAAGCAAAGACTCTAAAATTGAGAAGGGGCAGCCACCATCCAGCATCCAGTATCCGCTCCTATTTGGCGTAGCTGTGGAGTCCGGCCAGATAGTTGACGCCGAAATAAGTGAAAAGAACACAGAAAAAGCCGACCATGGATAGGAGTGCAATTCGTTTGCCTTTCCAGCCCCTCATCATCCGTGAATGAATCACCGCGGCATATATAAGCCAGGTAATGAGAGACCAGGTCTCTTTCGGGTCCCAGCTCCAGTAGCTTCCCCATGCGGAGTGGGCCCAGACCGACCCTGTAATGATGCCGAGTGTCAACATCAGAAAGCCGATGATAATCATCTGGTAGTTGAGGTCGTCGAGGATCCCCTGTGACGGGATCAGTTTCAAAAAGATGTTCTTCTTTTCCGGCGTGTCCAGTCGCTTCAGAAGATACATGACGCTGAGACCGAAAGACACGCCGAATGCCGCATAGCCGAAAAAGCAGGTAATCACATGACTGATCAGCCAGTTGCTCTTGAGTGCAGGGATCAGAGGCTGGATGTGGCTGCTGATGTTGGGAGAGAAGGAGGCATAGGCCATGGCCATGAAAGCCAGTGGCGTGACAAAAGTACCAAAGGTCCTGTTCCGGGTCCGCCATTCCACAATCATGTAGAGGAACATGAGGGTCCAGGCGAAAAAGATCAGCGATTCATACAGGTTGGAAAACGGCGCGTGACCGATGCCCATCCTGTAGGATGCCACCCACCTGAGAATGATGGCCGCGGTCTGGGCCGCCAGCCCGGTGAGGGAGGCGAATGTGCCGAGCCGGGCAAGGATCTCCCGGTTCATGACCATGCCGAGGAGATAGAGCATGAATGCGGTAAAATAGACGAAGGTCGTATAGCTGAGGATGATGGAGTCTAACATGCTTTTCCGCCCTTATGGTTCAGTTCATGACCCGCTGTTCGGACTGGATGCCGGGTACGGGTCGAAGCGAAACGTCAATCCCGCGGAATGCCGGATTCCGGGCTGCGGGTTTTTTCAATCGTCAATCTTTCGGATGTCCCTTACCAGCCGTTCCACCTCCCGCTGAAGTCCGACCGGGTTTTTGCTGGCGGCTCCCGAGACATCGATTTGGGTCACAGCCCCTTTAGCCAATATGCGGACCCATATCCTGCTGTGGGAGGTGAAAAAGGTAAAAAAGAGCCCCGCTACCATAAAAAAGCATCCCACCCAGACAATGGGCACCCCGGGATCCTTGTTGACCTGAAGCCCTGTGTAATATCTGGTTTCCAGGCCTTCCAGGAAAAAGGTATACGGCTTGAAAGCGGCGGGATTGAATTTGACGGAGTGGCGCATCGGTTCCGGGAGTCTGCCGAGCACCTGCTCCTCATTCTTGAAAACCCAGAAGTCAACGGTCTCTTTCTGTTTTTCCGGCTGGACGGAGATAAGGACGGCAGGCCCCATATTCATGATATCTCCCCTCGCATCCGCCACCCGGAAGACACCTTCACCGCCAGGCAGTTCAAATGGTTTTCCGGATTCCACCTTCATGGCAGTCACGGAGTCACCGGCGCCCGGACCGGATATCCTGAGATCGACCATCTTTCCCGGCATGGTGCCGTAACTGGACTGATAAAAGGTGACCCCCATGAATTCTGCCGGATGGTTTACCAGTACGCCGATCTTTTTGATTTCTTTTCCATCTACAAGAAAGCTCAGATCGGAGCGGTATTCCTTGGGCGTGCCGTTTTTATAGAAATCGACCGTGAACCGGTCGCAGCGCACGTCGAAGTTCAGCCGCAGGTGCTTCATCCCCTTTCTGCTCATGACCGTGTCGGTCTGTTCGCCCTCCAGGATATTGACATAGGCCTCGAAACCGAAAAAGGAGCCCAACAAGCCCCCCACAAGGATGAGCAGTACGCTCAAATGCACGAAATAGACGCCGAAATGGGAACCCCCCCCTTTTTCGGCATAGAAGAAGCGGTCCCCCTTTACTTCCTTTTCCCTGATTTTTCTGTAGCGCGATTGCAGCAAGGCGCCGACCCTTTTCGCGGCGCTTTTTACGTCTTCCCCGGTTGAAACGGATTGCCCGGGGGGCAACCCCTCGAACGGCTTTGTGCGATCGGGTTCCGGCCGGACTTTATATCGCTTCCATGTTGCGGGAAACCGGTCGAGAGAACAGACAATCAGATTGAGGGTAATGAACCCCAAAAGGATCCTGAACCATATGGAATGGTACATGTCAAACAGGTCAAGAGAGGCGAAGAGTCGGCGGGTGGCAGGGCTGAGACCGCCGGCGAATTCGACGGCCTCCCGCTGCTGGGGGATCAATGTCCCCAGGATGGACACAATGGCCAGCACGATCAGGAGGATAATGGCCAGTCTGACCGACGCAAAGAAATTCCAGATGATATGGGAACGGTCTTTTGAGGTTTCGTGTTTCATCTCTATCATTATCAGCGGAGCATGTCCTGTTTCGGGGATTCCCGTCGTGAACCGGTTGATAGGGTACGCCCGGAAGCTCTGTGCTATAACACAGGCGCGACGAAACTGCAAACCCGATTTGTCGTTGAACGGCATTTCCCTCAGGGAGACTGTTTCGCTTGCAGATCGCATGCGCGCATGTCCCGTCGTGAGGCTTCAGCAGAGCGCCTCCAACGATGCCGCTGCCGGGACAACGCTCCGGATTGAGAAACAGGGGCTTCTCAAAAGGGTTGACGATTTTTTGCATATCATGTAATAGGGATTCAAGCCTGCGGGACAATGCCATCGAATGGCAGTGAATCCCGCGCCCGCGGGATGCCCGGGCTCATCGAGGAGAAGACGATGCTTGATCTCAAATTTGTCAGGTCCCATCTTGGAGATATCGAAAAGATGCTGGAGAACCGGGGGTATGGTCTGGATATGACCCCCTTTGAGACTCTGGATCAAAAGAGACGGGAGGTCCTGGCGGCCCTGGAAGCGCTACGCCATCAGAAAAACCGTGTGAGCGAAGATATCGCGGCCATGAAAAAAAGGGGCGAGGACGCCTCAAGCCTCATTGCCGAAATGAAGTCCGTGGCCGCTGAGATCAAGGAAAAAGAGAAAGAACTCCCCAGTGTTGTTGAAGAGCTTGACCGGCTTTTGATGGTGGTTCCCAATATTCCGGACAGCTCAGTACCGGTTGGAAAGGATGAAAACCAAAACCCGGTGATACGGAGATGGGGGGAGATCCGGGAAACTGATTTTGAACCTTCTCCTCACTGGGAAATCGGGGAGGCCATGGGAATCCTCGATTTCGAACGCGCGGCCAAAATTGCGGGATCACGGTTTGCCCTTTACCGGGGCCTGGGCGCGAAGCTGGAGAGGGCCCTCATCAGCTTTATGCTCGATATTCACACTCAGGAACACGGATATACAGAGATCCTGCCCCCTTTTATGGTCAACAGCGCTTCCATGGCGGGCACCGGACAATTGCCCAAGTTCGAGGAGGACCTGTTCAAGGTGGAAGGGTGGGACCTCTACCTGATTCCCACTGCGGAGGTCCCTGTTACCAACATCCACAGGGATGAAATCCTGAACGAGGAAGACCTGCCGATTTATTACGCCGCCTACACGCCCTGCTTCCGGTCCGAGGCGGGTTCGTACGGAAAGGACACACGGGGCCTTATCCGGCAGCATCAGTTCAACAAGGTTGAGCTGGTCAAGTTCGTGAAACCTGAATCATCTTATGATGAACTGGAAAAACTGACCCGAAACGCCGAAGAGGTCCTCAGACGTCTGAAGCTTCCCTATCGTGTGGTTTCGCTGTGTACAGGAGACCTGGGTTTCTCAGCAGCAAAGACCTATGATTTGGAGGCCTGGCTCCCCGGGCAGGGCCTCTATCGCGAGATATCTTCGTGCAGCAATTTCACCGATTTTCAGGCCAGGCGGGCGGGCATCCGGTTCAAAAGAAAAAGGGGGACCGGGACAGAACTGGTACATACCCTGAACGGATCAGGCCTGGCCGTGGGAAGGACCCTGGTGGCGATCTTGGAGAACTATCAGCTGAAAGACGGGAGCGTATCAATTCCCGAGGCGCTCAGGCCCTATATGGGAGGGGTGGAGGCCATCACCCGGCAGGGGCCTTATCGTTAGCAAGCCAAGACCGAGACGAAAACGGGTCGTCCAGGATTTCTTGCGAGACCGTCAAGGTTGATAACCGAAAGACAACAACATCCATTATCCATTATCGAGCATCCAGCATCCAGTAACCAGTATCGAGCATCCAGTAACCGGCATCCAGCTCAACCAGAGCACGTTTCATATGAGCATGAATCACCTTTACTCTTCCAGCTGGCGGGAAAACACGAGGACCACGCAGAAGACCCGCCCGGGGAGGCGTCCGCTCAAACGGGCGTATCTGGCAAGCCTCTGTTCGGGTATTCTCTTTACAGGTCTCGTATTCCTCTTTCTCGGTATCCCATGGCTTTCGGAGCAGCTGGGAGAGGCAAAGACCGGCTCTTCAACCGTTGATAAGGCACCGCCTGTGGAAGACTCCCGGAAGAGGCCTGTTGCCATCGCGTTGGCAGATCTGCATCTGGATCCCTCGCACCTGAGCGGCCGGCTGACCCTCAAGGAAGCCGGGCAGTCCTTTATTGTGGAATCATCCATAGATCCGGACCTTCAGGGCTACATCACCGACCTTCTTCAGAAATCAAACACCGTAAAGGCCGCTGCCGTGGTGGTTCGGCCCGGTGACGGCCAGATTCTTGCCATGGCCAGCTACGATAGGGAAGGAAATGGCGAGAGACTCTGCCTCAAGGCGGACTTCCCGGCTGCCAGCCTTTTCAAGATTGTGTCCGCCGCCGCGGCCCTTGAGCGCGCCGGGTTCACGCCGGAGCGTAAGGTCTATTTCGATGGATACAAATACACCCTTTATAAGCGGCAATTGAAGCAGAAAAGAGGACGCTACACCTCGGCAATCAGCTTCAAACAGGCGTTTGGCGCTTCGATCAACCCTGTTTTCGGGAAACTGGGCATCTACGACCTGGGTCAGCAGGTCATGGCGGATTCGGCTGAGAAGTTTTTTTTCAATCGATCGATTCCATTTGATTTTCCCGTGGACAGAAGCATCGTCAGGGTTCCGGAGGATGATTTCGGCCTGGCCGAAATTGCCTCGGGCTTCAACAAGAAGACCGTGATATCCCCTCTTCACGCGGCCCTCCTGGCTTCGGTGGTTGCCAATGACGGGATCATGATGAGACCCTGGCTCATCAAGAGGGTTCTGCGGGAAGATGGCGAGATCCTGTACCGGGGCGGGCCGGAAAAAATAACGGATGCCATCAGCAGGGAGACTGCTGAAGACCTCAAGATTTTGATGCGGGAGACCGTTATGCACGGAACATGCAGGCGGAGTTTTCAGCGATTGCGCACGAAGAAGGCCTTCAATGATGTGGAATTCGGCGCAAAGACCGGCACGATCAACGACCGGACCGGCCGGTTCAAATACGACTGGCTGACGGCCTACGCGATTCCCCCGGACGGCGCCAAGGGGATCTGCGTGGCCGTCCTGGGTGTTCACGGCGAGAAACTGGGCATCAGGGCCGCGAAACTCGGCAGGATCATCATCAACTACTACCTTTCCTCCTGACAACCCGCCCCGCCCTTCGTTCCATCAAGGCATGCCTTGACAAAGCCGTAAAAGAGGGGGGCCGGGCTTTCCATTCTTGATTTGAGTTCAGGGTGGGCCTGGGTGGCCACAAAATACCTCAACCCCGGCAACTCAATAAATTCTACCAGTCTGCCGTCCAGTGAGGTCCCGGAAAAAACCATGCTGTTTTCCTGCAGAACCCGGTGGTAATCCGGGTTGACCTCATACCGGTGCCGGTGTCTTTCCGATACTTCGCTTTTCCGATACAGGGAATGGACGAGGCTCCCTTCCCTGAGTAGTGCTGGATAGGCCCCGAGTCGCATGGTTCCACCCTTGTCAATAACCTCCTTTTGTTCAGGGAGGATATCAATGACCGGGTGGGGGGTGTCAGGGGCTATTTCCGTCGAATTGGCCCCGGTGAGGTTGCAGACATTTCTGGCAAATTCGATGACCGCCAGCTGAAGACCCAGACAGAGGCCCAGGAACGGGATATCCCGTTCCCTGGCCATGCGGATGGCCTCGATTTTACCCTCGGTTCCCCGCGATCCGAATCCGCCTGGGACAACGAGGCCGTCCAGGGCCTCCAGAAACGAGGCATCCTTCAGATCCGTGGTTTCGACCCATTTGAGCTCTATCTTACAGCGAAAGTGGGCGGCGCAATGATTGAACGACTCAATGATGGATGCATAGGAATCTTCCAGCCGGGTGTACTTTCCACACATGGCGATCGTGATGTGCCTGTCAGGGTTCCTGATATTATCAACGAGATTTTTCCACCTCCTCAAATCGGGCGGGCTGTAGATATTGAGCTTCTTGTGGATGATTTCCGGAAGGCCTTCCTGCTCAAAAATGATCGGGATTTCGTAGATGTCCTCCACATCGAGGCCGGTGATGACGGCCTCGGGATTGACATCGCAAAAATTAGATATCTTGGTCTTGATTTCCTTGGTCAGAAAGTCGGGGCATCTGCCGATAATGATATCGGGAAAGATCCCTCGCTGCTTCAGGAGATTGACGCTCTGCTGCGTGGGCTTGGATTTCTGCTCGTTTACCCCGTAGGGGACCGGCACATAAGTGAGGTGGACGTAAATGATATTATCCCTGCCCACATCCTCTTTCATCTGGCGCATGGCCTCCAGGAAAAGTTCGTTTTCGATATCGCCCACCGTTCCACCGATCTCTATGATGACCAGATCCGGTTTTTCATCCCTGACCACTTCAGCGATATGATCCTTTATGACATCTGTCACATGAGGGATATACTGGACCGTTTTCCCGAGGTAATCGCCTCTCCGCTCTTTTTTCCTCACCATGTCGAAGACCTTTCCCATGGTCAGGTTCCAGTTGGATTTGCACGTCACCCCCAGGAATCGTTCATAGTGGCCAAAGTCCATGTCGACTTCTCCTCCGTCATCCAGGACAAAGACCTCGCCGTGTTCAAATGGGTTCATGGTCCCCGGGTCGACATTGAGATAGCCGTCGCATTTGATGGGAATAATCCGCAGTCTGGAGGAGAGAAGATGGCCGATAGAGGCGGCAGCGATCCCTTTGCCGAGCCCGGAAAGGACGCCGCCTGTAACTGTGATATATTTTGTGGGGGTTTTCATGGTATATTCCTTTCAAAAAGATAGGGCCTGTGCGATTGGCGTCTCTATTCGCAATCCCGCCTCGCGGGACGCAATCCCTCTACGGCCAGCGATACAAGAACAGGGGTGTCAGCCATCATGTCTCAACATGGCGACGGTCCCGAAACGTCCTGTCCTTCCCTCCCCGCGATAGGAGTAAAGGATGTCTGTACGGCAGCGTGTGCAGATGTCGGAGATCTCAATATTCTCCTCCCCGAGGCCGGCATTCAAGAGCTGCTGCCGGCTGATGGCCTTCAGGTTGAAATAGGTCGTGTCGACCCTGAATTTCTGAAAGCTTTGTGGGAATATCATTTCATAATCAACAAATTCGGCACAGCAGGGACCGAGCGAGGGTCCAATGCCGGCGAGAAGGTCTCCCGCCACGCAGCCGAAGTCGCGCTTCATCCGCGCCACCACCTTTCCCAGGATATTTCCGACGTTCCCACGCCATCCACAATGGATGATGCCGACGATGGACTTCCCGGGATCAAACAGGATGACTCCCTGGCAATCGGCCTGCTTTACCAGAACGGCAAGGCCGGGGACATCTGTTATGATGGCATCTCCTGACAGGGGTTTCAGCCTGCCCCTTTCGTCCCCGGTATGAACCGCCAGAATGCCGCTGCCATGGACCTGTTTCATGTAAAGGAGCTTCCCGGCGCCAAGGGTGTCTTTGATAATGGCAAGATTTGACGCGACATGACGGGGAAAATCCCCTACATCGTAACTGGTATTCAGGCGGTCATAAGGCGGATGACTTATGCCCCCATGCCTGGTAAAGACCGCATGTGAAAGCTGTGGATAACTGGAAAGAAGGGGATGGCGGAAATATGGGACCGGTTGTTCGATCCATAGCAGGCCGGGTTCATCAGGCGCCGTGTTCATTGGAGGGGGATCCATGGGAAGGGGGTTTCTTCACGCGCAATGTCAGGAATCCTTGGCCGTGCATCCTCATTCAAACAAGGAACGACCCGTCCTTGCCGCACGGCGAAACAGCATAGAGGTCATCACGACACATGCCTTCTCACTTACCGCTGCTTCCTTCCGGACCTGACGGGGTTCATGAGCGCCTGTTACGTGAGGTCCATGCCAACGCCGAATACGCCACCGGAGCGGGTTGTATCCAGGTTCTCCTGAAGGATCTTCAACCCCGCATGAGCGGATTTCGGGTTACAGGGCACCGCTAGCTCCCCGTCTAGCACGACCAAGGTCCTCAACGTCCCTTTATTGAAGGTCTACCCTCTCTTTCAATTCTTTCCCTACTTTGAAAAAGGGCAGTTTCTTGCTCGCTACCTTTATCATCTCGCCTGTCTTCGGATTTCGACCCCGGTAACCGCCGTATTTTTTTACTTTGAAACTCCCGAGTCCTCTGATTTCAACCCGTTCACCTTTGGTGAGGGCTGCTTCGATCTCTCCAAAGACAGTGTTCACCACCTCTTCCGCCTTTTTCAGGGGTAGCTTCTCTTCTTTGGCCAAGGCTTCTATCATTTGTGATTTGTTCATCTTTCCCCCTTCTAAGCGATTTGCAGGATGCCGCTTCCAGACGCCTTATCTTAACCGGCACGGATGTGCCGAAAAAGGCCTTCGTTGGGTTGCTTTTAAGCGTTGTGACAGTGGATGTTGAATATCCTTATCCGAAGACGCGGAGACCTTTCCTGATCTGTCGCACAGTCGGGTAGAAAATAGATGATCGGAGGTTTCAAGTCAAGGACAAATCAGCAGAAATGTTTTATGAAAGATAAAAAAGAGCCGAATGAGCCGTTTACATTTGTCTTGTGTTCCGTTATAAGGGTCATCATCCGGCATTCCGTATACCTGAGGAGCTTTGAGTATGAGAAAACGGGTTCGGGAAGGGGTGGAAGGGTTAATCCCGTATCCGCCCGGCAAACCGATTGAAGAGCTCGAACGAGAACTGGGGATCAGCGGATCCATTAAACTGGCGTCCAATGAAAACCCGTTGGGACCCTCCCCCCTGGCGGTCCAGGCCATCAAAAACCATCTGGGGAGGCTCAACCGGTACCCTGACGGGAGCGGCTATTATCTCAAGGCGAGGTTGAGCGAGACATACCATCTTCCGTTTGACCGGATTATTTTGGGAAATGGCTCAAATGAGCTGATCGAGCTGGTTGTCAGGACATTCCTGTCCGAAGGCGATCATGCAGTCCAGGCGTTTCCCACTTTCCTGGTCTATGAAAAGATCATAACCGGGGCCGGGGGGCGGATAACCTCTGTGCCCCTCTCCGATCTCTGTGTCGATTTGAATGGGATCCGCGATGCGATCCGGCCTGAGACCAAGATCATATTCATCAACAATCCAAACAACCCCACGGGTTCCGCGGTCTCGAAAGACGCGCTGGTCCAGTTTCTGAAAGAAATAGCTCAAGATATCGTCGTGGCACTGGATGAGGCCTATATTGAATTCGTGACAGATGAGACCGTAGCCCGCGGCATCGAGATACTGGACGAACACCCCTCCCTCTTTGTCCTGCGCACCTTTTCAAAGCTCTATGGCCTTGCAGGATTAAGAATCGGTTACGGGTTCGGCAAACCGTGGATGATTGACTACATGAACCGGGTCAGACAGCCTTTCAATGCCAACAGCCTGGCGCAGGCGGCCGCTGCTGCCGCTCTGGGTGATGACCGGTTTGTGGCCGAAACCCTTGAGACCATTCGACAGGGCCTTGCGTATCTCTACCGCAAGCTCGACGAGATGGGCCTTGAGTACATTCCGACACAGACCAATTTTTTCCTGATAAAGACCCCCGGCGGCGGCAAAAGACTCTACGAATCCATGCTCAGGCAGGGGGTGATCATCCGGGCCATGGACAGTTACGGGCTTCCTGACTACATCCGCGTATGCGTCGGACTGCCGGAGGAGAATGAACGATTCATTGAAACGCTCAAAAGGGTTTTGTGACGTCTGAACCGATGAACCTTAATCTTTTACCGACGGAGCGTTTTTCGCGCGCCAAATGAATGAGGTGATTACCATCGATGGTCCGGCGGGCTCCGGAAAGAGCACGGTCAGCCGCATGCTGGCGAAGAGAATCGGTTATTTGTATCTGGATACCGGGGCCATGTACAGGGGGGTTGCTCTGGCGGCAAAACGGCAGGGAGTGGATTTTAATGACGGCGGAGGGCTGGGGAAGGTGTGCAGGGCCCTGAAACTCCGGTTCGACAGGGGGGAGGATCCCCCCAGACTCATGCTCGGGAATGAGGACATATCGGGCCTGATCCGGAGTCCTGAACTGGACATGCTTTCTTCGTCTGTTTCCGCGGTCCGGGAAGTCAGGGAGGCCATGGCTGACCTTCAGCGCAGGATGGCAAAGGACGCTGGGGTTGTCGCTGAAGGAAGGGATATGGGAACCGTCATTTTTCCCGGGGCGCGCTGGAAATTCTATCTGACGGCGCGTGCGGATGCAAGGGCGGGAAGGAGGTACAGGGAGCGGTTGGCAAGGGGAGAGGCCGTCACCCTTGAGGATGTGTCGGGAGACCTCAAAAGGAGGGACGATCAGGATCGCATGCGGGCCCTGTCTCCTCTAAAACCTGCTGAAGATGCCGTTATCATCGATTCAACCACGCTGACGGCTGAGGAAGTTGTTGAACAGATACTCCAGCATATCCAGCCTGCGCAGGGCATGTTCCGTTTTCGATCTGCCTGAGAGAATTGTCGAGGGTGCAGAAATAATGGTTGATATTCTTTTTCAATTTTGATAGATTTAAAAATTTAGGGGATTCGGAGAGATTGAAACTGGCAAAAACAATCAGGGGGTATTTACGTTAATGGAAAATAAAACAACCTTTGCAGCCCAGGAAACAACTGATGAAAATGAGCCCACGCTGTTAAACCTCGATACGGATCGTGACATCGCTTCAGACAGCGATTCAGGGATGAAAGACTCACAGGCCGGTGCGGTATCGCAGGGTGAATCCGAGGAGGAACCGGCAGGCAGGTCGGAGGACGAGTCTGCTGAAGAGCCTCATGACTCCGACAGTTTCATGCGGATGTATGAAGAAAGCTTGAAGAGCATCCAGGAGGGGGAGGTCGTGTCGGGCGAGATTGTCCAGGTCGATAAAGAATATGTCCTGGTGGACATCGGTTACAAATCAGAAGGACAGATCCCTATCCGTGAGTTTATTGATCCCGACGGCCAGTTGACGGCCAGGGTGGGGGACAGGATAGAGGTTCTGCTGGAACGGCGGGAGGATGACGAAGGCGCCATCAGACTTTCCAAGGAAAAGGCTGCAAAGATCAAGGTCTGGGATAAAATTAGAGAAATCTACGAAAACGACAGGACGGTCAAGGGGACGATTGTATCGAGAGTCAAGGGCGGGCTCTCTGTCGACATCGGTCTCCAGGCGTTTCTGCCGGGGTCGCAGGTTGATCTCAGGCCGATCAGGGATATGGATGCACTGGTAGGCGCCGAGCACGAGTTCAAGATCGTCAAATACAATAAGCGGCGCGGCAATATTGTTCTCTCGCGACGGGCCTTGTTGGAGGCCGAGCGGACGGCTATGAAAGAAAAAACCCTCCAGATCATAGAGGAGGGTTCCGTTCTCCGGGGGGTTGTGAAGAATATTACGGACTACGGGCTGTTCATCGATCTGGGCGGGATTGATGGCCTTGTTCACATTACGGATATGTCATGGGGCAGGGTCGGACATCCTTCCGAGATGCATCAGACCGGAGACGAAATCGACGTAAAGGTATTGAGTTTTGATAAGGAGCGGGAGCGTGTCTCTCTCGGCATCAAGCAGTTGGCGCCTGACCCATGGAGCCAGGTCCAGGATAAATACCCCATTGGCACAAAGATCACCGGGCGCGTCGTCAGCCTGACAGATTATGGCGCCTTTGTTGAGGTGGAGCAGGGGGTGGAAGGTCTGATCCATGTGTCTGAAATGTCCTGGACAAGGAAAGTCAGGCATCCCTCACAGCTTTTGAGCATCGGGGATATGGTCGACGCCGTTGTCCTGAACATGGATGTTCAAAGGAAACGGATCTCCCTGGGGATGAAACAGGTGGCGCCGAACCCATGGGATATTATTGAAGAAAAATATCCTGTGGGCACGACGATCGAAGGAAAGATCAAGAACATCACCGATTTTGGCGCCTTTATCGGGATCGATGAAGGCATAGACGGCCTGGTGCACATATCTGACATGTCATGGACCAAGCGGATCAAGCACCCTTCTGAGCTTTATAAAAAAGGGAATGAAGTGCGGGCTGTGGTCTTGAATATCGACAAGGAAAACGAACGGTTTTCATTGGGCATCAAGCAGTTGACCAGCGACCCGTGGGATGAGATCCCCGTGAAGTACAAACCGGGGACCCGGGTGACGGGAACCGTGACGAATGTAACAGATTTTGGGTTGTTTCTGGAACTGGAGGAGGGAATCGAGGGACTTGTCCACGTATCCGAGATATCCTCCGACAAGAAGGGAAACCCCCTGTCGAGGTTTCAGATCGACGACGTCATACAGGCAAAGGTCATCAATGTCTCCCGTGATGAGAAGAAGATCGGTCTCTCCATCCGGAAGCTGGAAGAGACCAGTGAGAAGGACATTTTTCGAAGCTATTTGAACAACAATCAGGAGGCAACCTCCAACCTGGGAGAACTGTTGAGAGAAGAGATGATGAATCTCGGGCAGTCCCGGTCGAGGCAGTCGGACTCAGGAGGCGAAACGGGCGCTCAGGGCAAAGCGTCATCTGAGCCCGGATCGGGTGAAAAACCTGAAGCGGATGTGGACAACTCCCCAGAGGACCGGTAATCTGACGCTGCGTCAAAACAGCACCCTTCGCGCTGTCTGATTTTTTCTCCCCCGCAATACACATCCTGGACGTCGGTCCCATCCTGTCCAAGGCCCCCGGATCGACGTCCGGCTTCAGGGTGAACGCTGAATCCGTGAAACCATGAACGATTAAGATGGATACATGTCAAGCAAACGGCACCCCATACTGACTGTCTTGATCATCATCCTTGTTATCGCCGGCGTGCTGGGCGTCACGATGGTCATTGTCCTGAAGTCGATATCTCCTTCTTCTGCCCCGTTCTTTAGTGAAAAGATCGGCGTTATCCCGGTGGAAGGGGCCATCGCCTCCTCGGAAAACGTTACCTCTCAGCTGGTTAAATTCAGAAAGGATCCGGGCATCAGGGCGATTGTGCTGAAAGTCAATTCCCCGGGTGGCGCTATCGCCCCGAGTCAGGAGATCTACAGAGAGATTGAAAAGACGATCCCTGTTAAAAAGGTGGTGGTCTCAATGGGAACGGTTGCCGCATCCGGCGGGTACTACATTTCGGCGGCCGCCAGCAAGATCGTAGCCAATCCCGGCACAATTACGGGCAGCATCGGCGTGATCATGGAATTTGTGCGCGTGGAAGACCTTTTGAACAAGATCGGCGTTGATCTGGAAATAATGAAAAGCGGCGAATTCAAGGATATCGGATCGCCCGACAGGAAACTGACCCAGAGGGAACGGGAAATTCTTGATGCGATGATCATGGACATGCAGAAGCAGTTCGTGGAGGCGATTGTGCGGGGCAGAGGACTCGCCCTGGAGCAGGTTCAGGAAATCGCCGACGGCCGCATCTTCTCAGGGGCCCGGGCCAAGGAACTGGGGCTTGTCGATGTGTTGGGCAATTTTCACGATGCTGTTGAAATAACGAAAGAACTGGCAGGCATAAAAGGGGATGTGACACTGGTGTACGCCAAGAAGAGCAGACTGGATATATTCGATCTTCTGATTGACACAGGCGCCAGGTTCATCACCAGGGTTCTGCACCGCCTGGCAGGAAGGGTCGAGTACAGGTGGGACGGAGTTTTGGGGCTTGATATCAGAGGAAACTACTGACGTCTCCTTTCCCTTCTCGTATAATTTCCGGCGTGTCGTTAATGAGCGAGACAACGCTTGAAGGATTTTGGTCAAACACCCCGCCGTCAATAACAATATCGAGATAGGACCCATAGGCGTCTTTTATCTCCAGGGGATCGTCGTAGCCTGCACTTGTGCTGATGACAGGCCGGCCGAAGGTTCGAACAATGCCCAGGCTGATTTTGTTGTCCGGCACGCGGATGCCGACCGTTTTTCGCCGGGTGAGCATGATCTTCGGCACCAGTTTCGTCCCTTCGAGGACAAAAGTGTAGGGCCCGGGGAGGAGCCGCTTCATGGTTTTGTAGGCATAACTGGAAACCAGGGCATAGCGGCTGATCTCTTTGAGGCTGTCGCAAACAAACGAGAAAGGTTTGCTCAAGGGGCGTTTCTTGAGCCTGTAAATAAGCTGGATGCCTCTCTTGTTGAAGAGGTCGCACCCGATCCCGTAAAATGTGTCTGTTGGATAGGCGATGAGACCTCCTTGCGCCAACACCTCGCTGACGCGGTTAATGTGGCGCTGTTGCGGGTTTTCCGGATTGATGGAGAGCATCACGGTTTTTTTGTTCGTTCCTGAATTCCTGATGTTGGCCATGGGCTTTCCCGATCTCCATTCTTCCACTGCCCCGTGCTGCCATAATACGGCTGTCAGGGAGCAATGGGCAGGCAAAGGGTTGATGCTGAGATGCCTGTGGCGTCGCAAGAGGGATCTGTCAAATGAATCTTGGGGCAACAGGCCAGTTCTTTTCCTTCCTTTTGGGGCTCTCCTTGGGGAGCTTCGTCAACGTATGCATCTATCGTATTCCGCTCAAGCAGTCGATCGTGCGCCCTCCATCATCCTGTCCCAACTGCGGTGAGCCAATCCGGTTTTATGACAACATTCCCCTGCTGAGCTATCTCCTCCTCACGGGGAAATGCCGGCACTGCCGTCATCGCATTTCCTGGCGCTATCCCATGGTGGAGGGTTTGACCGGCCTTCTAAGTCTGCTTCTATTTACCACGTATGGGATCAGTTTTCAATACATTCTCTTACTCCTCTTTGCTGCGACGCTGGTGACCATCAGTTTTATTGATCTCGACCACAGGATCATACCGGACGCCCTCTCTCTGCCCGGAGTGGCGGCAGGGTGGGCCGTCTCACTGTTTCCCTGGAGCGTATACTGGCTCGACTCCCTGATCGGGACCCTGGCCGGAGGCGGATCCCTGTATCTCGTGGCCCTGGTTTATAAAGGGATCACCGGAAGAGAGGGAATGGGCGGCGGCGACATCAAACTCCTGGCCATGATCGGGGCGTGGATGGGCTGGCGGGCGCTGCCTCTGATGGTGCTCATCTCCTCGTTCACGGGCGCGGTGATCGGTCTGGTTTTCATACTGTCTGCCGGCAAAGAGTATCGGTTCAGGATACCATTCGGGCCCTTTCTTTCCCTGGGGGCCCTTATCCATCTCTTTTTCGGCCGGGATCTCACAACGTGGTATTTCGGTCTATTCCTGTGAGGAGACGGAGCGTTGCGCTTTCCCTTATACAGCCTGAAGACCGGGATCGTGGCCTGCCTGAGCCTTTTGATCGTCTCCGCCATGCTGCTTATCAATGCGGTGATGGTCAAATTTGCAGAAAAGGATCTGATCGATGCAAAGGTGACGACCGGCTATCTGCTTATCCAGGCCATCGGACAGAGGGTGGGATACGAGCTGACGAAACGGGGGGGGGGCCTGAAACCCTTCGCGTCGGACCGGCAGCCGTTTGGGGATGAAATCAGCCGGCTTCTCAGGAAGGGGGCGTTTTCAAGCGCCTTCATGGTCAGTGCCCGGGGAGAGAGGCTTCTGAGTGTCGACCCCTGGGAAACCGGCGGAAAAGACGGCTTTTTCAGTTGCATGGCCGCCCTGAGAACAGGGCAACCATCCCATGAGTTTTTCGGGGAGATCTGGGGCGTGATCTGGTTCTCTCCGGAGAAGGTCAGGATATCCGCTCCGGTCGTTTTCGAGGGTCGTACGATCGGCGCTGTCGCCATTGGCGCTGATTTATATCCGCTGTACCAGGGGCTGAGGAAATCAGAGCATGTTATCCTTGGCTACATATGCCTGAATACGGTGATCCTGGTGTTGTTCGGGATCTACCTGCTTTCCCGCACGGTCATCAAGCCGATCCGCAGGCTCCTGACAATTACCGAGAAATTTGAGGAATGGCCCGCACTGGTGCCGGCAGGCGAATCATCCAGAAACGAGTTCGGTCAATTGTTCCGTTCTTTGAAAATGATGCTCAAACGGCTTGAGGCAAACAAGCAGGAACTGAAGGACACCATCGCTTCACTGAAGAAGGCCAATCTGGAGATCAAGAAGGCCCAGGATGATATGATCAGGTCAGAAAAGATGGCTACTGCGGGGCGCCTTGCCACAGGAGTGGCCCACGAGATCGGCAATCCGCTGGGAATCATTTTGGGCTATCTGGGATTGCTCAAAAGCGCTGGGCTGAGCCGTGAGGAGAGGGAGGATTTCCTGGGACGCGTCGAGGCCGAAGTGAACCGGATCCACCAGATCATCAGGGAGCTTCTCGACTTCTCAAGACCCTCAGACCTTGACCATGAAGAAACAGCGGTCCATGCCCTACTTGTGGAGACCGTGAACATGCTTCAACCCCAGCCGATGATGGAACAGATCGAGATTCAACAGGTCCTTACAGCGGAAAACGACATTGTCCGCGCGGGGTCTTCCCAGCTCAAGCAGGTTTTTTTGAACATCATCATTAATGCGGCCGATGCCATGACGGATGCGGGTGTCGTCTCCGATAGAAACTCCCCAAAGACCCTTGTTATCGAAAGCGCCAACAAGGAGGGGTTTATTAGCGTGGCCTTCACAGATACGGGCGCCGGAATTGACCGGGAAGTGCAGGGACGGATCTTTGATCCCTTTTTTACGACAAAAGAGACGGGAAAGGGCACCGGCCTCGGCTTGTCTGTCTGCTACACGATCATGAAAGGAGTAGGAGGCGACATTCGCGTGGAGAGCCGGTCCGGAAGAGGCGCCCGGGTGATTGTTGATATTCCGCTGGCTGGGACCGAGTAACACTTCAGCCATCCGAAAACATGGCAGGAGGCCCATGGGGCGCCTTTTTCAAGGGCGGCATCCATAAGGGACCGCAGCGCCCGGGACCGGACCTGTTGCGAACCATTTTATCAAAAAGAGTTACGGGACCGCTAATTCAGGAATTGAGGGATTGAAGAATTGAGGGATTCAGGAAAGGAATCAGGCCATGCCTCAACAGCGTGTACTTGTGATTGACGATGAAGAAAACATGCGACATATGTTGAAGACCATGCTGGAGAAATCAGATTATTCAGTTGCATGCGCCGGCGACGGTGCGGAAGGCCTGGAACAGATGGCGTCGGCTGATTTTGATTACGTCCTGTGTGACATAAAGATGCCACGGATGGATGGAATGGCCTTTTTGAAGGAGGCGGTTTTGCAGTATCCGGAAAGGATCTACATCATGATGTCTGCCTATGGGACTGTGGAAACCGCGCTGGAAGCCCTCAAAAAAGGGGCTTATGATTATATTTCAAAGCCTTTCAAGACAGATGAAGTCCTGCTGACCTTAAAGAAGGCAGAAGAACGTGAGGTCCTCAGGAAAGAAAACCTGAGGCTCAAGGACAGGATCGGGGTGATCGAAAAGCGATATTCTTTTGGAAATATTATTGCCCGAAGCGAGGCCATGGCCCGCGTGTTTGAGCTTGTGGAAAAGGTTTCCGAGCATAAGACAACGGTGCTGATCACCGGCGAGAGCGGGACGGGCAAGGAACTCATTGCCAGGGCGATTCACGCGAACAGCCCGAGGTCTTCAGAGGCCCTGGTCGGCATCAACTGTGGCGGCATCCCCGAGAATTTGCTCGAAAGCGAACTCTTCGGGTATAAGAAAGGGGCCTTCACAGATGCCAACAGAGATAAACCAGGCCGCTTTGAGGAGGCGGACAGGGGGACCTTATTCCTTGATGAAATCGGTGAAATGCCCTTTTCTCTTCAGGTAAAACTCCTGCGCGTCCTCCAGGAAGAGGAGATCACCCCCCTGGGCGGGGTCGGCTCAAGGAAGATCGATGTTCGCGTCATTGTGGCCACTTCAAAGGACCTGGAAAAGGAGGTGACAGAGGGACGATTTCGAGAGGATCTCTATTATCGGATCAATGTCATGACGATTCATCTTCCCCCATTGAGGACCCGTAAGGGAGATGTTTCTCTCTTGATCGGCTATTTCGTGAACCTGTTCAATGAAAAACTGAAGAAACAGGTGGAGGCCCCCTCTTCCGACGCCATGGCCATGCTGATGGGATATCACTGGCCCGGCAATGTCAGGGAACTGGAAAATGTCATGGAAAGGGCGGTCCTGCTTTCAACAGGTCGATGGATAACACCTAAAGAGCTCCCTTCCAGGCTGGTCCGTGAGGGCGGGGTCGGCCGGGAGATTTCTGCCGGGGACAGCCTCTCTATCAAGAAGGCCGCCAGAGATATCCAGCGGAATCTGATTGTAAGAGCCCTCAAAACCACAAACGGGAACCGGACCCAGGCGGCCAGGCTTCTGGAAATCAGCCGTCCGATGCTGATCGCCAAGATCAAGGAGTATGGGTTGTCCTAAATCATATAACCCTTGTATTCCCGCTTGTCACGCACGGGTGCACAAAACACCTTGACGTTGCGTTCGCCCTTTTCGATGCTGATGTCGCATATATCCCGTCCTGCCGTGTCGCTGTAGGCCGCTGTGATGGCTGCTGCCGTATCGAGGATGTTTCCGGAAAGCTCACCCGATAGAAGTGCGGTCGGTCCGGGTACTGAAACCGATTTAAGGATCATATCCCGTTCACCTGCCAGGGACCGGATGCTCTCATTATCCTGTTTGTTTCTTCCCACCACCAGCTTCGACTGCGGCCCGATCCGAAAATGTCTACCTGATTTCAGGAGTTCCAATTCCCTCGTCTCGACGTCCGCCCTGGCGGTCAAGAGGTCTTTCAAACGACGGGAAAACCCTTTTTCAGTCAGGAGGCAACCCCCGGCCGGCGAGGGATAGTCTCTGATGTTGAACTGTCTTGCCAGCGCCATTTGGGGCTTTCTGGAACGTCCCTGAAAATCGAGGAGTTGCTCCCGTTGAATCCACCCTCGATCTTCAGGAATGGTTGGGTCAAGGCGTTTTGCCGATAGAGGCCTCACCAGCAGTCCATGAAGTCCGCTTTCAATCGCAACGCGGTTCAGCGAACCCCTGTTCTGAGACATCGGTCTCTGACCCACGACTTCACCCGTAAAGACAAAGGCGGCGCCTTCCGGTTCCAGCATTTCGCCGGCTACTCGAAACATCAGGGCGTGACAGTCCACACAGGGGTTCATATTGTTGCCATACCCGTATCGCGGGTGGCGCACCACCTCCAGGTGGCGTTGCGTGATGTTTACCACCTTGAATGCCAGGTCCATGGCCCGGGCCGATTTCCGGGCCTTTTCGGGTCCGAAAAAGGGGGTTTCAAAAAAAAGGGCCAGGACATCGATGCCCTGGGCCCTTACTGTCTCGGCTGCCAACATACTGTCGAGGCCCCCTGAAAAAACGCAGATTGCCTTCATAAGATATTCTCTATAGCCCTTCCTCTTTTAGCGATTGCAGCAGGGTTTTTTGTTGTTTCGTCAGTCTTGTGGGAACGGCGATGCTGATCTCAACATAGGCATTTCCGGTACCTGTGCCCTTATAGAGCGGCATGCCATAACCCTTGAGCCGGAACTTGGCGTTGTCCTGGGTCCCGGGGGGAATTTTCAGCTTCAAGAGTTTTTGTTGAATGGTCGGCACTTCGATTTCGGTGCCTAATGCGGCTTCAGAGAACCGGATCTTCTGCTTGACGTAGAGATCCGCATCCTCGCGCCTGAAGATCGGATGCTCCAGTTCCTTGATCTGGATATAGAGATCCCCGGGTGGGCCGCCAAAGAGGCCGGGTTGACCCTTCCCCTGCAACCTCAATTTCTGCCCCCCCTTTATCCCGGCCGGGACCTTGACAGAGACCCTCTCCTGACGACCGTCTACCTGATAAGCGATGGTCTTACTGGTAACATGGTACAGTTCCTCCAGGGTCATGGGGAGTTCATACACCAGATTCTGCCCTTTTGTCCCCTGCCCATGACCTTGAAAGCCGCCGGGGCCATGGCCAAAGCCCCCCATTCCGCCATACATCTGGCTGAACGGGTTCTGCCCCCTCCCGCCGCCGCCAAACCCAAATTCCCTGAAAATGCTGCCCAGGTCGAAACCCCTGAAGATATCTTCCTGTGTGAACCGGCTATGGAAACCTTCAGCCCCGAACATGTCATATTGTTTTCGCTTCTCCGGGTCACGAAGCACGGCATAGGCCTCGTTAAGGTCCTTGAATGCCGCTTCCGCAGACGTATTCCCCTTGTTGTGGTCCGGATGATATTTGAGTGCCAGTTTTCGATAGGCCTTCTTGATCTCTTCTGGAGAGGCTGATTTGGACACCCCTAAAATCTTGTAATAGTCTTTTCCGGGCATGTTCTCGAGATGCTTACAACGGTTATCTGTATGGCTTCAAGAAATCTGACCTGTCCACCGGCGAAAATGTCGGACGCGATATGCGCACATCGTATGCAATTTAATCACAGGGAGGGAGAAGTCAAGGCAGTTGCTGCAGGGCGTTGGGGGGGACTTGAAATTTGAAACCGGAAACTGGCTCATGGCTGATAGCCGATGGCTGACGGCTGATAAGCTGAAAGGGAAATACGCAATACCTTAACCCCGCTTTCCAGCTGTACTCAACAGCTTGGGTCCTCATGCCTCAAACCTCATGCCTTGTGCCTTACGCCTTGCGCCTCATTTCCACCTCATACAGCGCTGCCCCGACCGGGGCAAATGAGAGGAGGAGGATGTTGAGTCCCGGAATCAGTAAAGGAAGCCCGAATCCCAGATGGAAGGGAAGGGCGCCCAGCAGGAAACGGAAGCGGGCCCTGAACGGGATGAGCTGTCTTGCCGCGATCAGGTCGGTATTGTCCCATGCAAGGAAAATAGCGGCCGCGGCGGATGAGAAAATTGCCGCCACAGGTCCGAGAGGGGTGAGCCATCCGGCTGTCAACAGCAGGATGGACAGGATAACCGGAACGATGGTCCGGGGTATCTCCTGGCTGACAAGATAGGCGAATGACTTCAAAACAGACGCGCCAGGAGCGTCTGTTGCCTCCCCCCTGAGCATGCGTTCGGTGATCCGGGACATATGGTCCATGATGGCGACGCTGAAAAGGACCTGGGAGAACAGATAGGAGATAACGGTCGACAGGCCGACGAGACAGAAGGACAGAAACCACGATGTGAGATACCATAGCCACAGGATCCAGTGGCTCGCCGGTTTTGCCCAGATGATGCCCAGGATATCCTGGTGGTAGATGAGGATCAGGCTGGCGGAAATGATCGTGACCAGGATGACCGCAAAGAACCTCAGTAGACCCCAGAAAAGGAGCTTCGGGGTCCTGATGCCGAGGAACAGACCCCGGAAGTTATAGCGGATACCCTGGATGAAATTCATAAGAATGCATCGGGCCGTTTAGAAAGTTTCAATTTTTTTTCAAAAATATCTACAAACGTTTGTAATAATGTGGTATTTTCGTTTTTGAAAAATGAATCATCAGCCATGAATCATCAGCCTGACCACTGCATCGCTGATGAAATACAGGCCGAAGTAGAGCATGGCCAGGCCGCACACAATGAAGACGCCCATCTGCAGTCTCCGTCCAAAAAACCTGTTTCCCTGAAAACTAAGCCAGCTCAGGAACTGGTACCAGGCCAGGTCGCAGGACCAGTGGACCACCGCCATGAGGACGAGGCCCATGATGCCGAATTCTACGGCGCGGAAGATGAGACTGGCGCCGACCGTGGCCCACCAGAGCAGAAAGTAGGGATTGCCGGCAGTGAGGAGACTCCCGGCTACAAAGCAATTCACCTCCCGTTCCTGCCCCAGGATTTGCGCCCGGCGATAATTCCTGAGCATTTGGACGGCCATCCAGAGGAGTACGCCGCCCCCTGAGATCCCGATGATCACTTTCACGGTCGTGATCTGGAAGAGCGCCCCTGCACCGAAAAAAATGACGGCAATCAGGGGGAATTCCACCACGCCGTGACCGATGGCAACCAGGGCCCCGGCCCAGGAATTGCGGCTTCCCTGGGCCACTGTAATGGTGGTAATGGGGCCCGGCATCAGGACGCCGCTCATACTGATGATAACAACAGAAAGCAGAAAGATCCAGAGGTTCATGTCAATGCTTTTCCCACGGTATGGCTCAATTCCTCAGTTGCTAACTGCCGTCAAACCTTGGGTTCCCTCCACCATGGGTAGAAATCAGGCATATCCGTTGAAGCGCTCAGGGTGAAGCGGGGTCGACGTTTTTCCAGGAAACTCCGAATGCCTTCACTGGCATCCTTCTGCTTTCCTGCCCAGTAAAAACAGCGCGAATCCACCAGGTGGACGGACTGGGGATCCGCCTCTGCGAGTCCGTGCCACAAAAGTGCCTTGCAAAGGGCCACGGACACGGCTGAGGTATTATCTGCAATCTCCTGCGCAATCTCTTTGGCCCTGGACACCACCTGGTCGGCCGGCAAGACGTAATTGAAAAGTCCGGAGGTCCTTTCCTCGCCGGCCCGGAATATTCGACCCGAATATGTCAGTTCCGTAGCTTTTGTCATGCCCACAATCCGGGGTAGAAACCAGGACGAACACGCTTCTGGGACAACCCCGCGTCTAACGAAAACGAACCCGATTTTTGCATCTTCTGCCGCGATCCGCATATCCATTGCCAGTGTCATGGTGATGCCAACACCCACTGCGTGACCGTTAATCGCGGCAATTACGGGCTTGCGGCATCTGAAAGCGGCCAGTGCAACCTGGCCGCCTCCGTCACGATATCGGCTCAGGGTTGACGTGCTCGAGCGATCGAAGGTGGAACCACCTTGAGAGAGGTCTGCTCCCGCACAGAATGTCCTGCCTGCCCCGGTTACCACAACAGCCCGGACCTCGTCATTGCCATCGGCCTCGGCGAAAAGGGCGATCAGTTCCTTTCGCATGGTGGGGGTAAACGCATTCAACCTGTCAGGGCGGTGCAGGGTGATCGTGGCGATGCCTTTTTCAATGGTGTATGTCGTCTGGGTCAGGTCCATGATTCCTTATCCTCCACAAATAATGATATCCAATGGAACCGGTTGGGTTGCCCGGGTTTGCTGTGTTTATGGGCTTCGTTTTTCCGTGAACCCCTGAACCCTTGAACTCGAAACCGCATCTCAAAACCGATTGACTTTTAATAGTGGGTTCTCCATGATTACGTGAAATGTTCTCATTTTACAACCAAAGAATGCGGTTTCGACAAAGAAAGGGAAGGGCGCCGAATGATTGAAAAACGGCCGGGCATTATGATCTACCGTCACCCGAATCCGGAAATACGGTCGTTTTTGACGTCAGCCGAGATCTCCAGGTACCGGGTGGAACGGTTTACGGGATCCGGCGGAGAGACGTTTGAGACCCAGCTGAAGACACTGGGAACCATCGGCGCCTACGTGGTGCGGGAGATTTTGGCCATTCCAGGGGTCCGGGAAGTGGAGATTAAACCGCGAGAGGTTCGGGTGAAAAAAGAGACCTCCGCTTCCTGGGACCCGATCGAGCAGAAGATTATGCACGCGTTGAATACCGCCTTTCGCAGAAAAGCCATCCGGGCTGTCTGAAGGGCATCACGGGCAGCCAAAAAGCGCTCCAGATTCAGGCAGGGCCGGGCCGACCTTCGAAGCCCAACCATCTTCCACAGATCAGGCTCCTGCCGGGGCTAAATTATGCAGTCTGACGGTTGACAGTCCTGTAAGGAGTAGGATACGCTATTCAGGATATCTTTTATCCCTCCGACACGGCACGTGGGACGACGTACCTGAGTTCAATAACGGGTTAGCAACAGGACGGCGCCGCTGCCCAGCGGGGTCTGTCAGGGGAAGATCCTTATGAAAAAATCAATATGCTACGGAGCCTGTATTCTCTTTCTGCTGGTTGCAGCCATCTTATCAGCCTGTGTATACCCGTCTGACCGTGCTGTATACACCCGGGACGGGAAAGCGTACGGCCAGGTTAAAGGCGCGTTTCGGCATAAGTGGTGGAACTACTATGAGCGGGGCATTTCGTTTGCCGACGGCCGTTTTTTCGAGGAGGCCGCCCGGGACTTTAAACAGGCCATGGATATGAGAGAAAAGGACCAGCGGATGGCCAGGACCTATGGGATGCACTTTGTGGACTATTTTCCCCACAGGGAACTGGGCGTCGTCTACTATCAGACCGGTGATCTGGACGCCGCAAAAAAAGAATTATCCCTTTCTCTGACCCAGTATCCCACATCAAAAGCCCGGTTTTATCTGGACCGCGTCAGGAAACGGTTGATGGAGGGGAAGGGCGGCCGGGTGGCGCCCCCCCTTCTGACCCTGAATCTGCCGGAAGGCGATTTCTGGACCCGGGAGGACCCCGTGGTGATTTCCGGGACTGCCCGGGACGAACACTTTGTATCGACCATCGCCATAAAAGGCCTGCCGCTCTTCATGGAGGGTGCGCAACAGCAGATCGCATTCAAAGAATCCCTGAAGCTTTCCCAGGGAAGCCATACCGTTGACGTGGAAGCCGCCAATCTTCTGGGTGAGACGGCCAGGCGCAGTGTTGTGATTCACGTGGATCGGCAGGGCCCTGTCATTACGGTCGAAGACGTGGTCCCTGCTCCTGACGCATCCAAGACGGGGTCCACCCTTCTCGGATCCATATATGACGAGGCAGGGGTCGCCGAACTGACTGTAAACGGAAGGGTTGTCCCCATTCAAAAAGCCGCTGAAATTGCCTTTAAAGAGAAACTCCCGGCCGGCTTGAGCGCTGTTGAAGTGGTGGCTGTGGACAGTCTCGGGAACCGGACCTCGGCGAATGTGGACGTTGATATTTCCTCTTTCCAGCGGAAACCCGTAATGATCGCATGTGCAGGTGATCAAACAGGGAGTCTTCTGACGGCCGGGCTTTTCAGCCCCAGGGACAAAGAGCCGCCCCGGATTTCCCTCAAGGGTTGGGCGGACTCCGATGCGGAGACCGTCTATATGGATAAGGTGTTTTTGGATGGCCACGCCGCGGATGATGGGGCCATTGAAAGCCTCACCCTGAACCAGGAGCCGATACTGCGGCGGAAGGGGAAGCGGATCTTTTTCAGCCAGGTGGTTCGCCTTAAGGAAGGCCGGAATAAAATAACGATCGAGGCAAGGGATAAGGCCGGGAATGTGGCAACCCGGGAACTGGTCGTCACCCGGCAGGTCCCAAAGGCCCTCCAACTCGCCGAACGCCTCAGCATGACGGTTCTTCCTTTTGAACAGAAAGGGGCTGTGTCGGAGGCAAGCCGGTCTTTTCAGAACAACCTGACCGATGCACTGGTGAATCGAAACCGGTTCCGGCTCATTGAGAGGGAGAAGCTGGACGCAATCCTCCAGGAGCAGAAGCTGAGTCGCTCCGAGCTAATCGATAAAAAAACCGCCTTGAAGTTAGGAAAACTCGCGGCCGCCCAGACAATCGTAACGGGAGATATCATTGAATCCAACCTGGGGGTTGAGATCGTGGGCCGTGTCATTGATACCGAGACCTCCGAGATACTGGCTTCAGAAGATGTCTACGATGAGATCAAGGACCTCCAGGGTCTGCGGATCCTGGCCGAGGGCATGGCCATCCGGATTCACCGGAACTTTCCATTACTGAATGGAACCGTTATCCAGCAGAAGGGAAAATGGATTTTTACAGACATTGGTGAAGACAAGATCGGCCTGCAGAGGAGGCTGATCGTTTACAGGGAGGAACCGATAAAACATCCTGTGACCGGAAAGCTGCTCGGCGCAGACAATGAAATCCTGGGACGGGCGCGTGTCGTGCAGGCCATGCCCGGTATGTCAAAGGCAGAGGTCTCAGACGGCGAACCTGCCCTGGTCAAACCCCTGGATAAAGTCATCAGCGAATGACGGAGACTGCGGCTATCCCTCGTTCCCGGCGGTTTGAAATGAAACCCGTGGTATGGGCATATTCCTGCGGAATTTTGCAGTGTACCGACCGCAAGGTGAACCAGGGTTTTTGGACCTTAACATGGTGACAACCCCGTGAAGCAAACAGTGCAAGACGATCGATGCCTGCTCGCAAGGTGTCTTAATGGAGAGAGGGAGGCGTCGGAGCTTTTTGTCAGACGGTTTTCAGGCCTGATTTACCATTGTGTTCAACGCACCCTGGCTGCCAAGGGCATCCCTTTCAGCAACCAGGACCTCGAAGACCTCCACAACACAATATTTCTCTATCTCTTTGAAAACAGATGCAGAAAACTGGGTCAATACCAGGGAAAAAACGGCTGCAGCCCGGCTTCCTGGCTCAGGGTCGTTGCCGTCCGCATTGTGCTGAACCACCTCAGAGACAACCGTGCCCACGGGGCCCTCCGGCAGGACGAACAGGCGCCCTTTGAGAATCTGTCGGACCAGGACAGGGATGCTCTCGGGCCCCTCGCACTCATGGAGCAGGCCGAACGCCTTCGCTTGCTACAGGGCGCAATACAACGCCTCTCACCCAGAGATCGTCTATTTATGAGGCTGTACTTTGAAGATGGCCTCGGCCTCGAAGAAGTGGCCTCGGCCCTCGGAATTTCGGTTCAGAATGCCTACACCGTCAAGCGCCGGGCCGTTGAGCGGATACGGTCGCATCTGAAGAGATGAAAATCGGCCGGCGCCCACACCGAATTTCAAAGAATAATTGAGCTTATTCTGATAACATATTGATATCAAAATTCATAAACACTCCATAAAATCAGGAAAGCGCCGATGCAGCCCTGAAATCCTGGATTTCTGAACCCGTCAAAAGTCAAGAAAACCGAATCCCGGTTGTCAGAAATGCGCCGGATACGTGTCTATCAATAACAAAACACGGATAAAAGATGTGCCCTGCTGTCCCAAAAAGGGACGATCATTGTTTTGGAGGTTACAGGTTATAATGAAGACATCATGCCCCGATGACGAAACGTTAGCCGCCTATGTGGAGGGGCTGCTGACCGACCAGAATACGGCCCGGATGGAGGCCCATCTGTCCGAGTGCAGTGCGTGTCTGGATGTATTCAAGGTGGCGACCCTCATGGCCAGGGGAGCGGGCCCGGCTCAGTTGGATGCGGCCCCCCGGGAGGTTACCCAATCGGCCTTGAACCTGATCCACAGCCGGAACCCGCTGTCAGGGGGGCCGTTCCTTGAAAAGATCAGACAATCCTTTGGCGTTCTGAATGCCAGGTTGCTTCGCCTCGTACCGCTGTCCATGAGGTCTGATTGGCGGCTTGCGCCGATCAGAGGGAGCAAGGAGGCGGTGTCGGCGGACCTGTTTCGCATCAAGAAAAGCTTCAAAGATTTTGATGTGGATGCTGAAATTGAGAAGAGCGGAGAGAACCGTGCCCATATCCGCATCTACCTCTCTGTGCAGAACGGATCCGGGGAAGGGATCAGGGTGACGTTGAAAAGGGGCGACAGGGAGCTTTGCTCGGCCCTTTTCAGCGGAAGCTGCGTGGTTTTTGAGGACATCTCTTTCGGACCCTCCAAGCTCGTTTTCGAAAAAGACGGCGTGAGTCTTGGCATCTATTCTTTTGACATCAAGGAGACCCGTTATGGAAAAAAGTGATCCGAATGCGGAAATCTCGCGACCCAGGACTATCGAGGCGTTTCTGAGGGAACGGGAACGCATCGACACTATCCTTCAAAAGGAATTTAAAAAAGAAATCACCATCCTTTTTACCGATATCTGTGGATATACCGAGTATACGGACCAGAGGGGAGACCTCTCGAGCCGGGCCATGCTCCAGAAACATAATGATATCGTACTTCCTCAAATTGCAAAGCACGAAGGCGTGGTCGTCAAGACCATCGGGGATGCGGTCATGGCCACCTTTAGAACGCCTCTGGCTGCGGTAAAGGCGGCTTCAGATATACAGAATGGACTCGAAGAGCACAATCGCCAGTCAGGGGTTGGGGACAGGATTCATGTCAAGATCGGCATCAATACCGGTGACGCCCTGATGGACGGAAACGATGTGTTCGGCGATGCAGTGAATGTGGCGGCACGCATACAATCCAAGGCCGCAAAGGATCAAATACTGGTATCTCAAAGGGTCTACGACGAGGTGTGCGGCAGCGACGACGTGTTATGCAGGATCCATGAGGCGGTCCAGGTAAAGGGAAAGGCCGAGCCCATTCAGTTATACCGGGTGGTCTGGAGCGGCGAAGACGTTGTTCCTGAAAAGGAACCTAAGGTGCGGGCCGGAGCAGGTTCCACACGCAAGGATGTCAGCCGTTCGGTTGAGGTTCTTTACCTGGAAGTGGCCAGGGAGGGGGACCGCATCAAGCTCTGCGCCTATGAACAGAAGCCGGGAGAAGCCAGCACCATTCAGTACTATGAGGAGACCGATGTTTCCATGAACCGGGTCAAGACCCGGTGCCACGAAATGGTGGAAGCCCTCAACAAGGTCAATCGCCGGGGCCTGGTCTCCCGTGAAAGTCTGAAGCGCCTGCGGGAGATCGGACAGGTCTTCTCCGACGAGTTGTTTACCCTGAATGTAAAGGAAAAGCTCAGAAATTCCAAGGCCGACCACATGATCCTGAATCTGGATGACCAGTTGGTCCATGTGCCGTGGGAACTCCTCTACGATGGGCGGCAGTTTTTGTGCCAGAGGTTCAGCATGGGTCGGCTGGTGAAGACCCGCCAGCCGGTGGGTTCGAGGCGGACCCGGGTCCTTGCCCGGCCCCTGAAGATGCTGGTCCTGGCCGACCCGGGGGGGGACCTGGAGGGAGCCTATAACGAAGGCACGCGGATCCGTGACACCATGGATCAGAACAAAGACCTTGTCAACGCCACGTTGCGTTCCGGGAACATCACACCCGACTTCATCAAGAAGAAAATCAGGAATTTTGATCTGGTTCATTTTGCCGGACATTCGGACTACGACCCTGAACGGCCCGAGGAAAGCGGATGGCGTCTGACCGGCGGCAGTCTCAGTGCCGGGGATATCACAAAGATGGCGGGCACAGATTCCATGCCTGCCCTCATCTTTTCAAATGCATGCCAGTCGGCCCGGACTGAGGAGTGGGGGGTGAGGGCGTCCTTCCAGGAAGAGATATTCGGGCTGGCCAACGTATTTCTCCTGGCAGGCGTGAAGCATTTTGTGGGAACGTTCTGGGAAATCATGGATGAGCCGAGCAGCCGGTTTGCAAAGGAATTCTACAAATACTTCATGTCGGGCATGACCGTGGGTGAGGCGGTTCGCGAGGCCAGGCGTGCCTTGATCAAGGAATTCGGCGAGGAGAATATCGTTTGGGCCAGCTATCTTTTGTACGGCGATCCTACTTCCAATTACATGGACCAGATCAAGGGCGCCGGCCCACGGGAAAAAGAGGGATCTGCGCCGGTAATTCCGCAAAAGGGGCCTGGTAGGACGGATATCCGATCCGGGGAAGACATCATTGATTTTTCACATAGAGAGCCGGGAAAAAAGAAATGGTCCTGGATGGCCCTTGCCGCCGGGGTCCTTCTGATAGCGGTTCTTATGCTCTGGGGCTATCCCGGGGTCTTGAGAAAAGGGACACTTGAATACGAAAAGGCGGCCCTTGCCTATTACACCGATGGTGATTTTGACAAGGCCCTGAATGCCTGCAGGACCATTGAGGGGAAAAACCCCCATGTCAGCCTGGCCTACCTGATTCGAGGCGATGTCCATTTCAGGCGGGGAGACCTGGACACGGCCGAAGCGGCCTATCAGAAGGCGGTTGCGGCCAAAGAGGGCACCAATCTTCAAAAGGGAAAGGCGCTGATCGGTCTGGGCCGCATTGCATCCATCCGGAAGGAGACGGACAAGGCCCTGGGTTATTATGAGTCAGCCGCCAAATCGGCCCCTGAAAGCGGACTTGCCTATCTGTCTCAGGCCGTCCTTCTCGAGGGAAGGGGCGAATACGGAAAGGCCCTGAGTCTTCTGGAAAAGGCCCGGAACCACGCCCCGCAGGACCAGGCCATCGCCGCGCTGACGAGCGAAACACAAAGAAAAGCCGACCTGGCCGTCAATCAGGAAAAACAGGCCCGCATCGACCGAATGGTCCAGGAACTGGTCGAGACCATGAAGTCGCCACCTGCTGCCGCCCCCTCGGACGGCTGGAGTTCCACACCCCTGACACTCTGGGTGATGGATTTCGAGTCCAAGGGGTATTCGCTCCAGGAGGGAGAAGCAAAAATCCTGGTCGCGGGCATCGAGGACCAGCTCCTTCAGCACAGCCGGACGCGACTGGTGGAACGTGCCCTCCTGGACAGACTGCTCGAGGAGTTAAGGCTGGGGACATCCCGGCTGGTTGACAAACAGACGGCCCTTTCCCTGGGCAGGCTCCTGGCCGCAAAGCTCATTTTGACCGGTCAGGTGGTTTATTCCGGCCCCCGGACGCAGGTCTCCATCCGCCTCATCGAGACGGAAACCGGCCGCATCGCCGCGGCCGCGAGCGAAACCTTCGGCAGTGCGGTTCCCGCGTCGGCCCTGTCAGAGGCATTGTCCAAAAAGCTGATGGAAAAGCTGAACGAACACTATCCACTCCGAGGAAAGATTTCGGAAGTGGAAGACAATGAAGTCAGACTCAATGTCGGCCGGTCGGCCGGGGTCCGCAAAGGCCAGAAATTCAAGGTGATCGGGCAGGATGCGACCCTTGAGGTGATTTCAGATCAACCTGAAACGTCCATTGCAAAACTTGTCAAAGGGAACGGGCCACTGAGTGAAGGGATGCGTGTGGAAGCAAGCGACGGCGGTCCGTCATAGCATTCTTATTGACAAAAACCATAACGGGAGCCGGACGTCGCCCATCAGCGGCGAGCCGATCGACCTGTCCGATATCGACCCGACCATCTGGGCACGCCTGGAGGGCCGAATACCTTTTCATCGGCAAAAGGTCCGTGGTTCCTGTTCACTCCGGGGTGTTTGGCGACCCGGCGCCGGCTGAGGAAAAGCCCGGGTCGGCATGGCTGCCATGATGAGACGAACACTTGCTTTTTATTGCAGAATACTGAACAATAGGGCACGCATTGTTTTCTGTCGCAAAAGGCAGGAAAATGCCTTTGCGCCGGTCCCGCCAGGCGGGCAGGATTGTTTGCGGCCACCGGGCCGCTTTGGGATGGGGAAGGGTGTGTGTGTTTGAAAACCTGATGTGTTGCCGTTTTTTTGTCCCGCAGCCCAAGATATGCCGTGGGGTGCGATACCCGTACGGTTCAAGGATGTGTTTTCGGCGGGCAGAAAGCTGCTGAAATGGGCGGATTCGAAGAAGGAGGTTCGCAAATGAAAAAGGTGTCCCTGGCATGTGTTGCGTTCTTTTTCGTTTTCATGACAGCGATACCCGTGCGGGCGGCCGACAGGCTGGTGCCGTCATCGTATACCACCATTCAGAGCGCCATCAATGCGGCGGCATACGGCGATGTGGTGAAGGTGGCCACGGGCACGTATCCGGAGAATATTGTCATGAAAGAAGGGGTGTCCCTGCAGGGTGGATATTCGGCTGATTTCTCGATAAGGGACATCTCTTTGTATGTCACCGTCATCGACGGTGGAAAGAACGGGTCGGTGGTTCGGTTCGAAAGCATTACGTCCGGATCGATCGACGGGTTTACGATCACCAACGGGGAAGCGGATTTCGGGGGCGGCATCAACTGTGTGGTGGCGAGCCCCTCCATATTGAACAACACGATCAAGGGAAACAGGGCGACGATAGACGGCGGCGGCATCCGGTGTTTCCTGTCCAGCCCGACAATCGCAGATAATACAATCGCTGCTAATGAAGCCAACCTCGGGGGCGGTATCCTGTGCTATGAATCAGACCCTCAAATAATCAGAAATACGATCACGGATAACAAGGCAGGCGCAGACGGCGGAGGAATTGAGTGTTATGAACAATCAAACGCCGTCATATCCGGGAATACGATCACGGGTAACGAAGCAGGCGCACAGGGAGGCGGTATCCTTTTGTACGGATCAAGCCCTCAAATATCAATGAATGCCATCACCAAAAACAAAGCCGGTGGGGATGGGGGAGGGATTGAGTGTTACATCCAGGCGAATCCCATGATCTCATATAACACCATCTCGGCGAATAAAGCCGGGGATGACGGGGGCGCCATCTATTGCTATGAATCGAGCCCTCAGATATCCAACAACACCATCACATATAACAAGTCTGATGATAATGGGGGAGGGATTGTGCTTTATGCGCAGTCAAACCCGATCGTCAGCAACAACATCATATCAGGAAACGAGGCCGGCGATGACGGGGGCGGCATCTATTGCAATGCGTCGAGCCCCAGGATTTCGAATGTGATACTATCCGGAAATCATGCCTTCTCGTATGGCGGCGCCATATTTTGTTCCAGTTCATCGGCCGTCGTTTTAAATTGTACGGTTGTACGAAACAACTCAGCAGAGGATAGCGCTGTTTATATGACGAGAACCTCCTTTTCCCAGATTGCAAATACCATTTTCTGGCAAAACAGAACCGATTTGATTGTGGATTTCACCTCAAGTCCCGGTGTTACATATTCCGAGATCTCCGATGCGAGGTTTTCAGGGCAGAACGGTAATATAAGCGCCGACCCCCTTTTCGCTGACATAGAGGCGGGTGATTACCGGCTCAGTTCCGGTTCCCCTTGTATTGATGCAGGAGATCCCTCGGCAGATCAAAAAGACCCCGATGGTTCACGAAACAACATGGGGGCCTTCGGCGGTCCCGGCGCTGCCGCATGGGCGACCGATATCCCGAAGATCCCGGTTCCCTACAAGGAAGAATCGCACTGGTATGATCTGGGTCTCTATGGCGGGCAAATCAGCTGTCTGGCCATTGACCCGGCAGACAGCAGCAGGATATTTGCCGTCAGTTGGATGGGGGACGGGCTCTTCGTCACCGGCAATGGAGGCGCCGCCTGGCAGACGGTGGAGGGCTTCCGGAATAACGACACCTATTGGGTTGGTATCGATCCCCGGAATCGTAGCCGGGTATGGGTCGTGTATAACCACTTCGTCGCTCTCAGCGTTGACGGGGGAACCCTGTGGTCGAAGTGGCGGTTGCCTGAAAACCGTATGGCCTATTCCGGCGCCATTGACCCGACCCATTCCAGTATTGCTTATGTGGGGGCGGGCGGGACAGACGGATCCAGCCAGAATGGAACAATCTTCAAGACGGAGGACGGCGGCAGAACCTGGACGCAGAGTTATCTTCCTGCGGACAGGTGTGTGACCTTTCTGGCGATAAACCCATTGAATCATCAGGAAATCTGGGCCGCTACCGGTTATAATGATACGGGCAGTGTCTACAAGAGTATAGATGGAGGCAAGGTCCTGGAGAAGGTGGATATCGGTTACACAGATAACAGCATTTACAAGATAATTATCCACCCTGAAAGGCCGTCAACCGTATATATATCCGGCGATTTCGGGGTGATCAGGACCTCGGATGGAGGGAAAGCCTGGGAAGATGTCGGGATTACAGATGCCTGCAACGGCCTTGCCATGGACCCGGGTAACGCGAATATCCTCTATGCATCCACACATTATGGAAGCGGCAACTATATTTACAAAAGCCTTGACGGGGGTGATACGTGGTTCAGTTATCCGATCGGCTTCAACGGGTTTCGCTGCCTTGCCGTGGACCCTCAGAATTCGAGCATTGTGTATGGAGGCGACCTGAATCTCGGGGTCTTTAAAAGCCATGACATGGGGGCGACGTGGGGCGCCATCAACCAGGGCATTAGGGCCGGCATTATCCGGGATTCAGCGGTTGACCCGAATGACAGTGATATCCTGTTATCCAGCACCCAAGCGGGTCTGTTCAAGAGGGAGAGAGATGGTGAATGGAATCGACTCAGCTTTGAAACAGCCTATTGTGTGACATATGACCCGCAAGACAGCAATACAATTTATGTGGGTGAAGGGTGGTCCCTGGCAAAGACCACGGACGCCGGGAAGACATGGGAGAAAATTGATATCTCCTCATCTTCGGCCGTGCACAGGGTCTCAAGTATAGCGATTCACCCCCAGAACAGGAATGTGGTTTTTGTGGGCGTTTACTATTATTCAGGAAATCGTGGCGAGATCTACAGAAGTTCGGACGGCGGCAACACCTTCAACCTCATAAAGGTGTTCGACAGGCCGGTCAACGTCGTCAAGATCGACCCTTCAAATCCTCAGGCGGTCTATGCGGGGACCGGCATGTTTTATGTTTCATCCTACGACCAGCCAGGGGGCGTTTACAAGAGCGTCGACGGGGGCGCCACCTGGAGCACGCCGCTGCTTGACGACGTGGTGGTCAACTCGATCAGTATCGACCCGGTTGATGCCAATGTGCTTTACGTCGGCTGCGGGCAGAGCGGTGATGAGTACTACGGGCTTTTCAAGAGTGTCGACGGCGGTCTGATCTGGGAAAGCATGGACTTTGATCCCTCCACCGTAACAGAGGTGAAGATCAATCTCGGCGGCAACAGAATCCTGTATGCGGCGACTTACCGAAGAGGGGTATACACGAGCGTTGACCGCGGAGAGAACTGGACCAACATCGGTTTGTCCGATTATCGGATGTTGGACCTGTCGTTTTCCCGGAAGGGAGCGGCATCCGCCCTGGGTCACAGCTTTGGACAAACCGAATGTGTGCGATCACTCTATGCAGGAACAAACAGCGGTATTTCCGCCTTTACCGGGTCCTGTATCTCAGGGTGGATATTCGACAGCAGCGGGACGGGCAACATATACCCGGCCCAGGTCTGGCTGGAGGTGGGGCAGTTGCGGTATCATGCGGATGTGTTTGATTCCGGGGCATACCTGATTCTGTATCCGCCCGTGGGCCAGGACTATGAAATTTTCTGCACGGCCGACGGGTACAGTCAGGGACATGGTTCGGGCATAGACGTGGGCGCAATGTCGGATATATCCTATGACTTTCATCTTTCACCTTCGGCTGTGCCTGATGCGCCGACACTCACGGTGACTACCAGCGGGACTTCCGTAACAATCTCCTGGACCCGGGTTTCTGCGGCTGCCGGTTACAGACTCTACTACGCTCCCTTTCCCTATGCCGGACCGGATACAATCGGCTGTGTGGATATGGGTACCCAGACAGGGTTGTCGGTGGGCCTGTGGAAAGGCGCTTCTTTCTACGTCGCTGCAACGGCCTATAACAGCGCAGGCAGCAGCGGCTATTCCAATATTGCCCATTTTGTGGTACAATAATTTTGTATAGGCAGTTGAGGGAGCCCATGTTAAATAAGGGATTCGGGTTCAAGTCCGGTAGTTGCGCAGGCAGTCTGATCATCTTGTTCTGCTTCCTGGTCTACCCTGTCACCGCTTCGGCCGGGATGGCACAGTCAGTGGGGATTGCATCTTCTCCCAATCCGGTGGGTTCCGGCGCCCGGGCCCTTGGAATGGGGGGCGCCTTTATCGCTGTGGCCGATGATGCTACGGCCGCATCATGGAACCCCGGCGGCCTGATCCAGCTCGAGACACCGGAGGTCTCCGTGGTGGGGGCCTATAATCACCGCACAGAAGATACCACATACAATAGTTTTCCCGAGGCCAGCGGACCTCAACGCACATCCACCCTGGACCTGAACTACCTGAGCGGCGTTTATCCATTTCAGATGCTGGATCACAATGCCGTTGTTTCACTCAACTATCAGCACCTCTACGATTTCAACAAGAAGGTCCGTTTCGGCTTCCAGGATAACGAGCCTCCACAGATTGAGACCACCCAGTATGAACTTGAGCAGGAAGGAGGTCTGTACACCATTTCGCCGGCCTTTGCGGTTCAGATATTGCCGGCCCTGTCTGTAGGCCTGACCCTCAATGTATGGGAAGACGCCCTGTATGACAATGAGTGGAAACTGAAGCGACATCAGACAAGCTCGGGAAGTTTCATGGGGTTCCCTTTTTCTTCTGTTGAAGATCTTCAGGAAACCTACAGATTCTCGGGGATCAACTTCAATCTTGGCATCATGTGGAATATCAACAGCACATTCACGCTCGGCGCGGTGTTCAAATCACCTTTCAGCGGGGATGTGAAGCACGCATATCATTCAACCAGAAGCATTGTGTTCCCGACGGATCCTGAAAGGAACCGGACCGAAGCACAGAGTTATTCTGAAAAGGAAACACTTGATATGCCCATGTCGTACGGGATTGGGCTTGCGGCCCGGTTGAGTGATGCGCTTAGCGTGGCTCTGGATCTGTACCGGACCGAGTGGGGCGATTATGTACTGCATACCGGGGACGGCCGCAAACTGAGCCCTGTCACAGGGAAACTGGAAAGCGAGTCTGACGTTGGGGCCACCACACAGGTACGGGTGGGGGGTGAATACCTTTTTATCGGCGAAGAAACGGTCATCCCCCTGAGGGCAGGTCTCTTTTATGATCCCGAACCGGCAGACGGCAGCCCTGACAATTTCTGGGGTGTGAGCGTGGGGAGCGGAATCGCCTATAAACAGTTTGTGTACGACATTGCATACCAGTATCGTTTCGGCCGCAATGTCAGGAGTGCTGTTGTGGGAGACGAGGCATCGCGGCAGGATGTGCAGCAGCATACCGTATACATGTCAATCATCTATCATTTCTGATGTCTTCTTATCCCCTCTTATCCATGGGGACATATGCCCGTTCCCGCAGGCCGGTATGTATCCGACGCGGTCTGTGGACCTTCCATTTGGGATCCTCCATGCCATTTGGCACAATTACAGGCGGGACATGACGTGAGGACTTTAGCCTCTCAAGTGAAAAAGAAGGACTGTTGAAAGTGGAAAAAGGAAGAATTGAGTGGGATGAAACGGGAAGACCCGTAGTGCCGGAGATCCCCGAGATTGGGTTCATAGAAGGGGACGGCATCGGTCCCGACATATGGGCTGCGACAAGGTCTGTCCTGGATGTGTCGGTTGAGCGTGCCTACGGTGGAAACCGGCATATCGTGTGGCGGGAGATCCTGGCAGGGGAGAAGGCTCAAAGGGAACTGGGTGGTAAGAATTACCTTCCTGACAGGAGTATCGAGCAGATTTCCCGATACGGCATTGCCATCAAGGGGCCCCTGACCACCCCGGTCGGGGGCGGGTTCCGCTCTCTGAACGTGATACTGAGACAGCGGCTGGACCTCTACGCCTGTGTCAGGGCGGTACGCTATTTTCCCGGCGTGCCCGCTCCGGTCGTGCACCCTGAGAAGCTTCACGTGGTGATTTTCCGCGAAAATATCGAAGATGTGTACGCGGGGGTGGAATGGCCGGCAGGGTCCAGTGATGCGAGATGGGTGCTGGCGCATGTTAACGAGATGCTCAGGAGGGACGGCGGTGCGGAGATTTCTCTTGAGAGCGCCGTAGGGATCAAGCCCATGAGTGAGTTCAATACAAGGCGTCTGGTCAGGAAGGCCATTCAGTATGCCCTTGAAAATGGTTTTGAGAGCGTGACCCTTGTTCACAAGGGCAATATCATGAAGTATACGGAAGGGGCCTTCCGCGACTGGGGTTACAGGCTTGCACGAGAGGCTTTTTCAGAAAAAACCATTACCGAGACGGAGCTGTTCGAACGGTTCGAGGGACGCGTACCCGATGGCAGGATTATCATCAAGGATCGTATTGCGGATGCCATGTTCCAGCAGCTTCTGCTTCGGCCAGATGAATACGGGGTGATCGCCGCACCCAATCTGAACGGCGACTACCTCTCAGATGCCGCGGCGGCCCAGGTGGGGGGCCTGGGTATGGCGCCCGGGGCCAACATTGGAGACCGGTGCGCCCTTTTTGAGGCCACCCATGGCAGCGCTCCAAAATATGCGGGCAAGGACAGGGTAAATCCCGGTTCCCTGATCCTTTCAGGAGTGGAGATGCTCCGTTTCATGGGGTGGTCGGAGGCGGCGGAATGCGTGGTGACCGCCCTGATCCGCACTATCGAACAGGGCACGGTCACCTACGATCTGGCCAGGCAGATGGCGGGGGCCAGGGAAGTGCGGTGTTCGGAATTTGGTGCGGCCATTGTGGAGAATATGAGGGTGGAAGGATGATAAACAGGACGGTCTCATGTCGGAGTATCATTTGACGCTTCTCTGCAGTCCTTCCCATAACCTCCAGAAGGTCGGGAAGGATTTCTTCACGCAAGCTTTATCCCTGATTTCAAGGCTCGGGACCCGCAGGGAAACGACCGCCAGGCTCATGGCCAGTCGGTGATCATCATGAGGGTAGACCGTTGTCCCTGAAAGAGAAACGCCTTCATGGATAACAAGGCCGTCAGGAAACTCCTCTATTTTCCCCCCCATGCGGGTCCATTCAAGGGCGATGGCGTGAAGCCGATCGCTTTCCTTGTGTCTGAGGTGGGCGACGTTGCGAATGATCGTTTTTCCCCTGGCAAAGAGGGCGACCGCGGCCAATGTGGGTACCATGTCGGGTAAATCAGCCATATCCACCTCGATTCCCGAAAGGCCCCGGCCGTGAACAGTCACCCGATCCGATCCTTTTATAACGGCACAGCCCATCCTTTCCAGAATCTCGAGAAATCGGATATCGCCCTGCAGGCCTGCGCAGGGGTGAATATTGCCGGTGACAACGGTACCGCCGGTCACAGCGGCTGCTGCCCAGAAATAGGATGCTGAGGAGGCATCCCCTTGAACCGAGAATTCTTGGGCCCTGTACATCTGGCCTGAAGGGATTCTGAACGCGCTATAACGATCGCGATCGACCTGGACGCCGAACTGATTCATCACATGGATCGTCATATCGGCGTAAGGTTTCGAAACCAATTCCCCTTTGACCGCCACTTCAATCTCCCTTTGCGCATAGGGACCTGACAAAAGGAGGGAAGAGAGAAACTGACTGCTCTGATTTCCCGGCAGCATGACCCTGCCGCCCCGTATGCCATTTGCCTTGATACATACCGGGGGGCAGTTGTCTTGTTCGATGCATGAAGCATCCACGCCCAATCGATTCAGGGACACAACCAAAGGGCCGACCGGCCTTTCTCGCATCCGCTTTGTGCCGGTAAGGAGGAATTCCCCTCTGCAGAGGGCAAAAACCGAAAGAAGGAGACGGAAAGAAGTCCCGGAGTTGCCCAGGTAGATCCCCTTTTTGGTTGCGTTAGGGGGGAAATTGCGGCCTATCCCCTTGATCTCTAAATCTGCGCCCCCTGCGGAGATCTCCACCCCGATCTCACGCAGGGCGTCTATGGTGTAGCGTGTGTCTTCGCATTCCAGAAAGTCTTTCAGCACACTTCTCCCTGCTGCCAGACCGGCGGCTATAATGGCCCGATGTGTAAGGCTCTTGGATCCCGGCATCCTTATGGATGCATTGAGGCCGGTTTTTCCGTCAGTTTCTCTCATTCTGTTTTAAAAGGACCTCCTGTACCGCCATGTTCATGACCGTTATGGGTGGATCCATCCGGGTCCACAATCTGAACTGTTCGGCCCCTTGATGGATGAACATGTCCAAGCCGGTAATAGTGGTGCAGCCCCGTGCCCTGGCCTTTTTAAGGAGTGTGGTTTCAAGGGGGTTGTAGATGATATCCATCACCACCATCCCTTGCTTCAGAACCTGTTCGGGAACCGGACACGGCTCCATATGGGGGTACATCCCCACGGGTGTTGTCTGAATCAGGATATCACCTGCAGCAGAGACAATTTCCGATAATGAAATAAATTCACATTCGAGGGAGAGGGCCAGTTCCTCTCCCCGACTGCGGGTTCGGTTTGCAATTAGTATGGACACCCCCATCTCTTTGAGAATAAACCCGATAGCCCGGGCGGCGCCACCGGCGCCGACAATGATACACGTCCTGCCCGGAAGAGGTATTTTCTCCTCGAGGGCCCTCAGTGCCCCGAGCGCATCGGTATTGTATCCTTTAAGGACACCGTTGGTGTTCACGATGGTGTTGATCGAACCGATCCGCCTTGCAAGCGGATCGATATCGCTGAGATAGGGGATCACGGATGTCTTAAAGGGAATGGTAATGCTTGTTCCCTTGATGCCCAGTTTTTTTATTCCCCTTATACATCCCTCAATATCTTCCGGTTCAAAGGCGAGATAGACGGCGTTGAGGCCGGTTGCCGAAAAGGCGGCGTTGTGCAGGACCGGGCTGAGGGAATGCCCGATCGGATTTCCGATTACCCCGTAAAGCGCGGTGTTCTGATCGATCCTCATGGTGAAATCACCTCCAAGACCCTTTTCGTATCCTGAGGCAAGTTTTCTGAGAAGACACCTATACAATATTGTGACGCAGCCTGTTCAGAAACCGCTGCATCTCTTCATAGTCCCTGCCCCTGATGATATGGGTCAGGTATGTGAGACTGGAATTGATGGCCTCAATCTGTCTGACCGTGTAGGGGTTGAACATGATCTCGGCCAGAAGATGATCGTCTTCCGAAAAGAGTCCCCTTGCAATATCATAATGTTTCCTGAAGGTGGTGCCGGGCGCCTCCTGCTTTTTCATGCTGGCGGCGAACACCATGGACGATGCAAAGGGGATGGAGAGGGAATAGGCGATGGTCTGATCATGTTCTTCAAAAGTGTATTCGTAGACATTGAGATGAAGACCTTTGTAGAAATCCCTGAAAAAGGCCTTTCCCTCCTCGCCGGACTCCTTGATAATGATGGCGTTCTCGTTTCTGAGGTCCCTGATATTGGCAAAGGTAGGGCCGAACATGGGATGCGTGGACACGAATGGCTTTCCCAGGGTCTCGTACAGCTCACGCATTCCGGTTTTTACCGAGGCAATGTCTGAAAGGATGCAGCTCTCAGGGAGGTAAGGAAGGACTTCTTCAAATGCTTCCTGGATATTGGCAATGCTCACGGCGTTGATGAGGAGTTCAGGCCCGAACTTCTCGGCCTCGGAGGGCTCAAGAAATCTTGTGACATTAAAGAAATATTTGAGCTTTCTTCTGTCCAGATCGTAAACAGCCACTTCATGGTCGAGGCAGAGTTCTTCCACCAGCCAGGCGCCCATATGCCCGGCGCCCAGTATGAGTATTTTCATTGAACCCTCCTCTCTGTGTAACAGCCCATCAGCCGGAACTGGGTCGTCATCCTTTTCACCTCTGTAAGTGCTTCCATAACAGTCCGGTCCTTGTGTGAGCCCTCGAAATCGAGAAAAAAGGCATAGTCCCCCGGCTCATTGGGAATCGACTCTATGCGTGTGAGGTTGATGGCCTTCTCTGCAAATGCGTGGAGCACATTGAAGAGCGTCCCGGCCTTATGTTCCGTGGCAAAGACAATAGAGCATTTATCCCCTACTCCCGTGGCCTCGTCCTTTGAAAGCACAAGGAATCGCGTCATGTTTCTCTCCAGGTCTTCAACACCCTCTTTCAGGATTTCCAGATTGTACAGGCCGGCACAAAGCCTGCTCGCGATGACGGCAGATCTCTTGGGCCGTTGTTCTGCCAGCATTCTTGCGGCCCCGGCAGTATCGGCATACGGGACAGGCTCGAGATGATTTCTTGCAAGGAATCGGCGGCATTGCGAAAGGGCCTGAGGATGGGAATAGATGCTCCGGATCTCCCTGTGGTCCGTGTCCGGCAGCGCAAGGAGACAATGGCGGACGGGGAGTTCGACGGCGCCGACGACATGGAGATCGGCATGGATGAGAAGCTGATTGACCTGGTCTACTGAACCGCCCAATGTGTTTTCCACGGGAACGATTCCATAGTCGTGGCATCCCGATTGAACGCCTTCGAAAACCTCCGTGAACGTACTGCATGGAAAGGGGACCAGCCGGCTGTTCCACGCCCTTGATGCCACTTCTCCATAGGCCCCGTGCTCTCCCTGAAACGCGATGAGATGAAACCCCTCGTTCTGAAGCCTTTTGCTTTCCTCTATTATGTCAGTAAAGATTTTTTCCAGAAATGCACCCTGAACCAAATCTGTAGCACTTATCCGTATCCTGTTAAGGATTTCCTTTTCCCTGTCGTTGTCAATGATTTGCGTCTTGAATTGATTCGTTATCAGGACCTGTTCCATCCTGCGGTTTAAAAGCTGCAATATCTGCCCATCTATGCAGTCAATCCTTTTCCTTACCTCTTGCAGATTCATGAGTTACCTCGCTCGTTTTCATCCATAAATGGCCCTTTTCATGGATCAGCTGTCCCTACTTGCTGGACAGTTTTGAGTCAATTGCCATGCATATGCTGACCGCGTCGCCCACCAGGATGTTTCATGCTCCGCCGCGGCCACAAACCCGGATGGCTTTCATATCATGGCTGCTCCCGGTCCATGGTCGGCCTTTCCATTCATCCTGCCCATGGAGGACTTCAATATATGCAGCTTTTTCATAAGGCCTCCGAACATATCCGGAGACATGGCCTGATCTTTGTCGCACATGGCCTCGGCGGGCCTGCAGTGCACCTCAACCATAATCCCGTCCGCACCGGCCGCCATGGCCGCAAGACTCATTGGTTCGATGATGCTTAACCGCCCGGTTCCGTGAGAAGGATCCACAATGATGGGGAGATGCGACGTCTCTTTCACGGATGGAACGATGCTCAGGTCCAGGGTATTGCGTGTGTATGTCTCGAATGTCCTGATGCCCCGTTCACAAAGAATAACATTCGGGTTTCCGGCCGCAAGGATGTATTCCGCACAATTGAGCCATTCTTTGAGGGTTGAATACATCCCCCTTTTCAGGAGGACAGGCTTGTCGATTTTCCCGACCTCTTTGAGGAGGGAGAAGTTCTGCATGTTTCGAGTGCCGATCTGAAGGACATCCGCGTATTCGGACACCCACGACACATCCCGTGGGTCGGTAACCTCGGTGACAATCGGCAGCCCTGTCTCCTGCTTGGCCTTTTCGAGGATCTTGAGGCCCTGAAGTCCGAGCCCCTGGAAATCGTATGGCGAGGTCCTCGGCTTGAATGCACCGCCCCTGAGCATGTTGGCGCCGGCCGCCTTCACCTCTTGTGCGGTTTTGAGAGTCTGTTCCTCGCTTTCCACGCTGCATGGGCCGGCAATCACCACAAAATCCTCGCCAAATCTCACATCCCCGGCCGACACCACCGTCCGAGCCAGGTGCTCACCATTGAGCGATGCAAGTCTAAGTGCGTTCATTTCGAATTATCTCCTTTTGGATATCCTGTTTCGGGCCTCAACGGCCTCAATGTCGACAATACGGTTCGTGACAAATACACCTGACCAGGGGAAGATCGGCGCCTGGATGCCATTTTCATCATAAAGGGCGCAAGAAACCGTGGCTGTCCCGTCTGCCCACGGTCTATTCTTTACGGATGTCCCTTAGACCGGGGCGGATCTGTGCGCCGGAAAAAATAGTCATACAGCTTGTGCCACTCACTTTTTCATGTCTTGCCTCCCGCGTCCTTTGGTGTTACGAAATGGACTTCCATCTCAGGTAGTGATCGGCAAGTACAACTGCCGCCATGGCCTTCAAGACAGGCACGATGCGCGGTACGGCAGAACTATCGAAGCGACCCTTCAGCGCTAAACGGGCGGGACGTCCTTCCCTGTCAATGGTCTCCTGCGTCATCATGATCGAGGGAATCGGCTTGACCGCTGCGCGAATTACAATGTCGTCGCCGTTGGAGATTCCGCCCAGAATGCCGCCCGCATGGTTGGTCGTGAAACCGGACGGCGTTATTGGATCATTGTTCCGTGAACCCTTCAGCCTGGCCGCCTCAAAGCCTGCTCCGATTTCTATCCCCTTCACGGCCCCGACAGACATCATACCCTTGGCAAGATCGGCGCTCAGCTTGTCAAATACCGGTTCACCCAATCCTGCGGGACACCCGCTTGCGCGGACTTCCACAATGCCGCCTATGGAATCCCCTGCCTCCCTTGCCTTTGAAAGGACCTCCCCCATCCTGTCTACGACACCCATGTCAGGGCAATAAAAGGGATTCTTATGGATGACGCCGAGATCCATCCGCTTTGCCCGGACCCCCCCCATCTCCAGTGTATATGCGGTAATTCGTATCTCCAGCGGGGCCAGGACTTTCTGGGCGACGACGCCGGCAGCGACTCTCGCCGCCGTCTCACGTGCAGAGGACCTTCCGCCCCCCCTGAAATCGAAATGGCCGTATTTTTTAAAATAGGTGTAATCCGCGTGGCCCGGCCTGAACAGACGGCGAAGAATCTCATAAGGTTCGCTTCTGACATCCTGATTGCGGATAAAAAGGGCAATGGGCGTACCGGTGGTGATCCCCTCGAATACACCCGAGAGAATTTCCACGCTGTCTGGTTCGGATCGAGGCGTATCCACCGGGCTGCGGCCGGGCCTGCGTCCTGCCATCTCGTTGATGAAATCAGCCTCGGAGAGAGGGATGCGCGACGGGCAACCGTCTATGACCGCCCCGATCCCCTTGCCGTGCGATTCTCCGAAGGTCGTTACCCTGAACACCTTGCCGAACGAATTTCCCGGCATATCAACAGGGCCCTCCCGCTCCCTTTGTATGGCGGCCCGTCAGTTCCCTCATTATCGCCTGTTTTACCTCTGAGGGTGAGCGGCCTTCTGTGTTTACCCTGTAGTCACTGGCCCGTTCATAGGCGGACATTCTTTCACGGAGGAATGAATCCACTTCTTCAAGGGGGTCGGTCTCTGAAAGCGGGGGCCGAAAGTTCCCCTGCTGCTGAGCACGGGCCATCCTCTTCCTGATGGCCGCTGCCCCGGCTTCAAGCCACACCACCCAGCCGTTCTGTCTCAGATTCCTCACGTTTTCCGGATCCATCACGACCCCTCCCCCTGTAGCAATGACGCTATTGTCCTCCAGTGCGGCCGCTTGAACGACTTCGCTCTCCACCCGCCTGAAATCTCTCCAACCGTACCGAGACACGTAGGAAGGGATTGACATGCCTGTCTTTTCCTCGATAAGTCGGTCTGTATCCAAAAATGTTCTCCCTAAATCGCCGGCCAGCCGCTTCCCAACACATGTCTTACCGCTGCACCGGTATCCCACCAAAACGATATTCATCATGCCGCCAAAAAAAAGCCGTGGGCATTTTGGGATGCCCACGGCCTTGAAACTTGAAAAATTATCGTATCAGGACATGGGCGGACCTATCCCCCGGAAATAAAAGTAAGAATAAAGGCTTCGCCAAGTCTGATACGGAAAACTCATATGTGCCGCCGATCTTTCTATGATGATAGTGGCAATTCAATAACGGATTGCGCCGGCTTTGTCAAGCTAAAATGATAAGAGAGTGCGAAATAAATTTTGAGGCGCCTTAAAAAAATTGCTTGACATACAATATCTGGAAGAATAGAATAAAAACTTCTTTAATTCAATTATTCTATCGATTGAGTTTTTTTCATCATGATCAATTTTTTGCACAACATCATCGTCATTATCAGCGCAACAGGGATGCTTGTATCCTTGTTGCTCCTCCTTTTGGTCGTCAGACGCAAATGTCCGGGCCTGATAATGACATGATTTAAGCAAAACCCTTTAAAATCCGTTATCAGGCGAGCCTGGTAACGGATTTTTTTTTGGCGGGCATTCGTTGGAGAGATAGAGATGAACAACCAGATTACCCTTTACGATACGACCATGCGGGATGGGACCCAGGGCGAGCAGATCAACCTGTCGGCCGAAGACAAGTTCCGTATTGCAAAAAAACTGGATGACTTCGGGATCCCCTATTTAGAGGGGGGCTGGCCTGGATCCAATCCAAAGGATGTCCGCTTTTTTGAGATGGCCAGGGAGTTTGATTTCAGGAATTCCCGGGTAACGGCATTTTCCAGTACGCGCAGACCCGGAATCGCGCCCCGGGATGATGATAACATTCAGGCGCTCCTCATGACCGAAATGGAGACCGTCACCCTCTTCGGCAAGAGCTGGGACCTTCATGCCACCGAGATCCTGGGGATCAGCCTGGAGGAAAACCTGGCGATGATTCAGGAGACCGTGGCCTATCTGAGAGGGGAGGGCAGGGAAGTCATCTATGATGCGGAGCACTTCTTTGACGGGTACCGCGCCAATCCTTCCTATGCCATGGAGACCTTGATTGCCGCACAAGAAGGTGGCGCAAACACCATCGTGCTCTGCGACACCAACGGTGGAAGAATGCCCTGGGAGATTGCGGAGGTCATGGACAATGTTGTGGGTCACATCAAGGTGCGGATCGGGATCCACGCCCATAATGACTGCGGGCTGGCCCTGGCCAATTCTTTAGCCGCGGTCGAGTCAGGCGCCCGAATGGTCCAGGGTACGATCAATGGTTATGGCGAGCGCTGCGGCAACGTTGATCTGATCTCTGTTATGGGGAATCTCCAGCTGAAAATGGGATATTCCTGTATTCCGGAAGAGAAACTGAAGCAACTGACGGAACTCTCCCGTTACGTGAGCGAAGTCGCCAATATCCCTCCCCTGAACCAGCGCCCCTTTGTGGGAAAGAGTGCGTTTACCCATAAGGGCGGGGTCCATGTGAGCGCCATTCAGAAGAACCCCGCGGCCTATGAGCATATGGATCCGCAACAGGTGGGCAATCGGCGACGGGTCCTTGTCTCGGATCTCTCCGGTAAAAGCAATATCGCCTACAAGGCCCGTGAAATGGAGATCCAGCTGGGGGGCAACGGCTACGACAGCCGGAAGATTGTCGCTGAGATCAAAAGACTGGAAGATGAAGGGTTCCAGTTCGATGCTGCGGAAGGTTCGTTGGCGCTTCTGATAAAAAAGGTTACCGGCCAATTTCACGAGCCTTTCACCCTGGAGTCTTTTCGGGTCACCACTGAGAAAAACCGCCTGGGACCGAGCGCCTGCCAGGCTACCATCAAGATCTCCGTAGGCAACGAAGAGGAGATTACTGCCGCCGAAGGAGATGGGCCGGTGAATGCCCTTGACAATGCCTTGAGAAAGGCCCTGACGAAATTTTTTCCACAGATTGAGGAGATGGGTCTGGTTGACTTTAAGGTTCGCGTTATTGATGGGGGGGGCGGTACCGCCGCCAAAGTTCGGGTCCAGATCGAGTCGAGGGATTCAAGAGAGATCTGGTCCACTATCGGCGTTTCGGAAAACATCATAGAGGCGAGCTGGCAGGCCCTGGTGGATAGCTTTCACTACAAACTTTCCCAGTAATCAGGAGGCGTTTCTAAATGAGAAGAGAGAAGGGTTGTTCAAAGGAGAAATGCGCCGCAGGTTCCCGAAGATTGAGGAATCTGCGGAGGGTCCTTATGCCGAGTTGTAGACCTGGGATTTAAGGAAAATTCAATGCAACTTATGTCATGAGGAGATTATTTTATGGAAGACAGTGTCGTTATATTTGATACAACGCTCAGGGACGGGGAGCAATCGCCGGGGGCCAGTATGAACGCGGCTGAGAAACTCCGGGTAGCCAGACAGCTGGAAAAGCTGGGTGTGGATGTTATGGAGGCCGGTTTCCCGGCGTCCTCACAGGGGGACTTTGAATCGGTCCAGATGATCGCCGAAAAGGTCAGAAATGTCCAGGTGGCGGCCCTTGCCAGGACCTCGAAGGATGATATTGACAGGGCGTGGGAGGCTGTCCGTGGTGCAGCCGATCCGAGGATCCATACCTTTATCGCCACATCTGATATCCATTTGAAGCACAAATTGAATATGGATCGCGACCAGGTGGTTAAGGAAGCAGTCGGTGCGGTCCGGTATGCGAAGGGATTCACCCATAACGTTGAATTCTCGGCAGAGGACGGCACCCGGTCTGACCGGGACTACCTCTGCAGGATCTTCGAGGCGGTGATCGATGCCGGCGCCACGACCATCAACCTGCCGGACACGGTCGGATATGCGGTCCCTGAAGAGTTCTCTCAGCTGATCGCCTATGTCAGGCAACATACACCGAATATTCACAAGGTCATCATGAGTGTGCACTGCCATAATGACCTGGGTTTGGCTACTGCCAATACATTGGCCGGGATAAGGGCCGGGGCCCGCCAGGCAGAGGTTACGATGAACGGTATCGGCGAGAGGGCCGGCAACACCTCCCTTGAAGAGGTCATCATGACGCTGCATACCCGCAGAGATATGATGCACCTCACCACCTCCATCAACGCAAAGGAGATTTATCCAACCAGCAGACTCACATCTATGATCACCGGAATTGTCGTGCAACCCAACAAGGCAATTGTGGGGGCAAACGCCTTTGCCCATGAGGCCGGAATTCATCAGGACGGTGTTTTGAAAAACCCTATGACCTATGAGATCATGTCGCCTGAAACCGTGGGTCTGCTCAGCAATCGTCTGGTCCTGGGCAAGCATTCGGGGAGACACGCCTTCAGGGATAAGATGGCTCAGATGGGTTATGAGCTTTCAACGGAGGAGCTGAACCGGATTTTTATGAAGTTCAAGGAACTGGCCGATAAGCGAAAAGAGATTTTGGAGGAAGATATCGAGGCCCTTGTCGCCGAAGAGATCCTGCGTGTTCCTGATGTTTATGAACTGATGTATCTCAATGTGGTGAGTGGAACGGTCGAGGTGCCTACGGCAACGGTAAAGCTCAGGATTGATGGAAAAGAGACCAAAGGCGCCGGCTTCGGCGTGGGACCCATTGATGCCACGTTTAATACGATCGCCAAAATGATCGGGAGCAGATCAAAGCTGATGCGCTTTTCGGTGAATGCCATTACCGGCGGTATGGATGCCCAGGGCGAGGTGACGGTCCGGCTCCAGGAAAACGGGCTGTTGGCCCTGGGCAAAGGGACGGACCCGGATATTATTACTGCCAGCGCCAAGGCCTATGTTAACGGTCTGAATCGCCTGGAATATCTGAAGAAGAATCCCAGGTTGTCACCCAACGAGGGACTCCGGTGACAGGCGGGTGGCGGAAGGGCCTAACGCTTGAAGGCGCAAGGCCCAAGGCGTAAGGCGCAAAAGGCCTTCCAGCAAAGAGCACCCCCCAGCAATAACCTTTGAACCTTGAACCTCTGAACCTGAGGTCTTTTACAAGGAGAATCCGATGCTGAGAGAGGAACGTGACCTATGACAATGACGATCACTGAGAAGATCCTTGCAGCACACGCAGGAAGGGAGCGCGTGAGCCCGGGAGAATTAATCGAGGTCGAGGTGGACCTGGCCCTTGCCAATGATATCACCGCTCCCCTGGCGATAAGGGTGTTTAACGATTTGGGAGCGGACAGGGTTTTTGACCCGGACAGGGTTGCGCTGGTCCCGGATCATTTTGTGCCCAACAAAGACATCGCGTCGGCCCAGCAGGTGAAGGTAATGAGAGAGTTTGCCCGAAAGTACCGGATCCGGCATTTTTTTGAACTGGGCGAGACCGGGATCGAACATGTCATCCTGCCGGAAAAAGGACTTGTTTCTCCCGGCGATCTTGTCATCGGCGCGGACAGTCACACCTGCACTTACGGCGCGCTCGGGGCCTTCTCAGCAGGCGTAGGAAGTACGGACCTGGGCGCCATCCTGGTCACAGGGAAGACATGGCTCAAGGTCCCTGCAGCGATCAGACTGGTCTATGAGGGGAGGTGTCGGCCCTGGGTGGGAGGAAAGGACCTTATCCTTTACACCCTGGGCCTTTTGGGTGTGGAAGGCGCTGGGTACAAGTCTCTGGAGTTTACCGGGGAGGCGGTCGATCAGCTCTCCATGGCCCAGCGGTTTACCATGGCCAATATGGCCGTGGAGGCAGGGGCGAAAAACGGGATATTTGCACCCGACAAGATTACCGGAGCCTATATGGAGGAGCGATCGGGCCGGCCCGGCAGCTTTCTGCAAAGTGACCCGGGGGCTTTCTACGAAGATGAGATCCGGATAACGGTCGATGAGATGGAGCCTCAGGTGGCCCTGCCACATTCGCCGGATAACGTAAAACCCCTATCGGAACTCAATACGGTTCCATTGGACCAGGTGTTTTTGGGATCATGCACCAATGGGCGTCTGGAAGACCTGAGGGAGGCTGCCGGCCTCATCAGGGGACATAAGACGGCAACGGAGACCCGGTTCATCGTTATTCCCGGGTCTCCGTCCATCTACAGGGCCGCCCTGAAGGAAGGGATCATCGAGACGTTCCTGGAGGCCGGTGCGGTGATCGGCCCTCCATGCTGCGGCCCCTGCCTCGGAGGACACATGGGAATCCTGGCGGAAGGGGAACGGGCGCTTTCCACCAGCAACCGGAATTTTATCGGCCGTATGGGGCATCCCGGGAGCGAAATCTATCTGGCAAGCCCGGCCGTGGCCGCCGCATCTGCCATCATGGGGCATATCGCATCCCCGGATGCGATTTAGAAGTGGAGGGTGACAACAGAATGGAAATAGAGGGAAGGGTATGGAAATTTGGAGACCATGTGGATACGGATATGATCATCCCGGCGAGATATCTGAACGTATCCGATCCAACCGAACTGGCAAAAAACTGTTTTATCGATGTGAAGCCTGATTTTGTCAGACAGGTTCGGGCCGGAGACATTGTGGTGGCAGGAGTCAATTTCGGGTGCGGCTCTTCCAGGGAACATGCCCCCTGGGCCATGAAGGCGGCCGGGATTGCGGTTGTTATCGTAAAAAGCTCTGCAAGGATCTTTTATCGAAATGCCTTTAATATCGGTCTCCCTGTGCTGGAATCGGATGAAGCGCCGGACATGCTCCGGGACGGCAGCAGGATATCTATTGATGTTCTACAGGGAGAAATCAGGGAGACGAATACGGGGAAGGTCTTTCATGCCAAGCCGATTCCGGAGTTTATGATGAAAATCATTCAGGCCGGAGGGCTGGTTTCGTATATTCGGGAAACGGAAAAACATCGATATGGGAACGGGGTTTCATCAGCTCGAAGCTGAAAGCTGGAAGCGCATATCGCACAGAGCCCTCTGAGGCGCAGCGTTTGATCAGAACCGTTGAGAAGGGGATTCTGATCAAACGCTGCCATATTGTGTAGCCAGTCATCATGCATCCGGAACATATCGGGGGTCTATTGTGGATGGCCCTCGACCATGGCTGCTTGTTTTGCCTGATTTTTCATCTCCAAAAATCAGGCAAAGAAAAAATATGTCTCCGTGATCTCTGTGAACTCGAGTGAAGCGGGAGAGAGGCATATCAATAAACGCACTTATCCGCATGGCAAAACCAGGACCATCGGCTGAGCCGATGATTTCCGGGGTTAATGAAGAAAGCCGGTCATCATGGGGGCGCAATATCGAAACAGTGGAGCGAAGCGACTCCATAACTTTAGTCATTTGTAATAAGGGGGGATTGCCATCAAACTGAACGGCGCAAAGATCGTTCTGCGGGCGCTACAGGAAGAGGGCGTCGATGTTATCTTCGGCTACCCGGGGGCTGCGGTGGCGGATATCTACCACGAACTGGTCAAAACCGATATCAGGCATATTACCGTGCGGCACGAACAGGGGGCGGTTCATGCGGCGGACGGGTATACGCGTGCATCAGGCAGGGTGGGCGTCTGTCTGGTCACCTCCGGACCCGGCGCCACCAACACCGTATCCGGGATTGCCTCGGCCTATATGGACTCAATCCCCATTATCGTCCTGACCGGCCAGGTGCCCACCGAACTCATTGGGAATGACGCCTTTCAGGAGGTGGATATCGTGGGGATAACGCGACCCTGTACCAAACACAATTATCTGGTAAAGAAGGTCGAGGACCTGGCCGGGACCCTGAAAGAGGCATTCTATGTGGCACGCTCGGGACGGCCGGGCCCGGTCCTGGTGGATCTGCCCAAGGACGTTATCCGGGCGAGTGCAAGCTACCGTCCGATAAAGAATGTCCAGCTCAGGTCTTACAACCCCACATATGAACCCAACTTCAGACAACTTCCCAGGGCTGTCAGGCTCATAAAGGAGGCCAGCCGGCCGATGATTCTTACCGGCGGAGGGGTCATCCTCTCCAAGGCCTCGGAAGAACTGCGGGCCATGGCAAGGAAGATTCAAACCCCTGTGGCAGCCACCCTCATGGGCCTGGGGGCTTTTCCTGCAAGCGATCCGCTGTGTCTGGGAATGATCGGCATGCATGGGACATATCGCGCCAACATGTCTTCTTCGGAATGCGATCTATTAATCGCTGTAGGGGTTCGTTTTGACGACAGGGTAACTGGAAAGGTGGAAACGTTCGCCCCAAAGGCCAGGATCGTGCACATTGATATCGATCCAACGTCCATTCGCAAGAATATCCCTGTATCCGTTCCCATTGTGGGAGACTGCAAAATGACCTTGCAGAAGCTGAATGCGCTTCTTGACGCAGAGAAGTTCGGGGATCTCAGGGGAGAAAGGAAGGCATGGCTGGATCAGATAGGAGAGTGGAAGGCCACAAAACCGCTGAAATACATCCAGAAGGACGTGATCAAGCCCCAGTACGTGGTGGAGAAGCTGTGTGAAATCACGGAAGGGGAGGCCATCATTACCACTGAGGTCGGCCAGAACCAGATGTGGACGGCCCAGTATTACCGGTTCGACCGGCCCAACTGTTTGATCACATCCGGGGGACTGGGGTGCATGGGATTCGGGTTCCCGGCCGCCATCGGCGCACAGGTTGCATGTCCTGACAGGCTTGTGGTGGATATTGCGGGGGACGGAAGCATCCAGATGAACATCCAGGAAATGGCTACGGCCATGCAGTACCGCCTCCCTGTCAAGATCGTGGTCCTGAACAACTGTTGTCTCGGAATGGTCAGACAATGGCAGCAGCTTTTTTATGATCGCTGTTACGCCCACACGGAGATGGAGGCGGCGCCTGATTTCGTGAAACTTGCAGGGGCCTACGGCGCCGTGGGTCTGCGGGCGAGCACGCCGGAGGAGGTGGAGCCGGTACTGAGAAAAGGTCTTTCCCATCCGGGTCTTGTGATTATGGATTTTGTCGTGGAAAAAGAGGAGTGCGTCTATCCGACCGTGCCGGCGGGCGCCCCTATCACCGAAATGCTTCTGGTCTGAGCGGCCATGGAGGAATCCATCTATGGAAAATGACAAAGGGAAAAGGCATATTCTCTCCCTGCTGGTGGATAATCAGCCCGGCGTGCTCTCACGGGTTGCCGGTTTTTTCAGCGGCCGGGGGTTCAATATCGACAGCCTCTGCGTATCTGAGACAACCGATCCGCTCGTGTCCAGGATCACCCTCGTAGCCATGGGAGATATGGGCGTGTTGGAACAGATCAAAAAACAGCTCAACAAACTGATTAATGTCATCAAAGTAATGGATTTTACGGATATGGAATATGTTGAGCGTGAGACCGCTCTTGTCAAAATGCGGGCAAAGCCGGAACACCGCGCTGAGATACTGAGGATGGCGGACATCTTTCGATCCAGGGTGGTGGATGTGGGCTCGGAGTTCTATACGGTGGAGATCACGGGAGATAAAGGAAAGGTCAATGCCTTTCTGAGACTCGTTAAACACATGGGCGTCAAAGAAATCGCGAGAACCGGGGTCGTTGCCCTGGCGCGTGAAAAAAAATAAAGGAGGAAGTTATGGCTGAAATAGATTTTGGCGGGGTGTTCGAAGATGTGGTTACCTCGGAAGAGTTCACTATTAAGAAGGCGCAGGACGTGCTGAAAGATGAGACCGTGGCCGTAATTGGTTACGGGGTCCAGGGACCGGGCCAGGCCCTCAATATGGTGGATAACGGAATAAATGTTATCGTCGGGCAGCGTGAGGGGGGGAGTTCGTGGCAACAGGCCCTGTCCGACGGGTTCGTTCCCGGAAAGACCCTGTTCTCTCCGAAAGATGCGGCCGAGCAAGGGACAATGATTCAGTACCTGGTCTCCGACGCAGGGCAGGTAGCGCTCTGGCCGGAAATCAAAGGATGCCTTCATAAAGGGGATGCCCTCTATTTTTCTCACGGGTTTTCCATTACCTATAAGGATCAGACGGGCGTGGTCCCGCCCCCGGACGTGGACGTCATCCTGGTGGCGCCAAAAGGTTCGGGCCGGACGGTTCGGTCCAATTTTCTGGCGGGAAGCGGGATCAATTCGAGCTACGCCGTTTTCCAGGATGCCACGGGCCGGGCCAGGGAGCGGACCCTGGCCGTAGGGATTGCCATTGGATCGGGGTATCTCTTTCCGACCACGTTTGCAAGAGAGGTCTACAGCGATCTCGCCGGTGAACGGGGCGTCCTGATGGGTTGCCTGGCCGGCGTCATGGAGGCCCAGTACGCCCTCCTGCGCAGGCATGGACACAGCCCGAGCGAGGCGTTTAATGAGACCGTGGAGGAGCTGACCCAGAGTCTGATCCGCCTGGTGGCGGAAAACGGGATGGACTGGATGTTTCACTACTGCAGCACGACCGCCCAGCGGGGAGCCCTTGACTGGAAGGGACGGTTCAGGGACGCGGTAGCTCCTGTCTTTGATGAACTCTACAAAAGTGTGGTGTCAGGAGAAGAAACCAGGATTGTACTCGATGCGAACAGTCGCCCGGATTACCGTGAGGGGCTTGAAAAGGAACTTGCGGAAATCCGGAATTCCGAGATGTGGCGGGCAGGGGCCGCCGTCCGTGCCCTGAGGCCTGAAAACAGGAACAGGGAACAGGCAGGGGGACGACAATCATGAGGAAATCCTATCAGATTGCAGTTATTCCAGGGGACGGCACCGGCCCGGAGGTGGTGGCCGAGGGGATAAAGGCCCTGACGGCCGTATCCAGGGCATCGGATATTGATCTTAAGTTTAAGACCTTTGATATCGGGGGCGACCGGTATCTCAGGGAAGGCGTTTTACTGGCCGATAATGAGATCCGCCGGTTGAAAGGCATGGACGCCATCTTTTTAGGCGCTATCGGCCATCCGGATGTATCGCCGGGGATCCTTGAGAGGGAAATCCTCCTGAAGTTGCGCTTTGAACTGGATCTTTACATCAATCTGCGGCCGGTTACGCTTTTTAAAAGCGCTGACACACCCCTGAAGAACAAAGGTGCGGAGGATATCGATTTTGTGGTAGTCAGGGAAAATTCCGAAGGGATGTATGCGGGCGGGGGCGGGTTTTTCAAGAAAGGGACCCCGGACGAGATCGCCATTCAGGAGTCGGTCAATACCCGGAAGGGGGTGGAGCGGTGCGTCCGCTATGCCTATGAATATTGCAGGAAGAGAAACGGCAAAAAACGACTCACCCTCTGTGGGAAGACGAATGTGCTGATATACGAATCCGACCTGTGGCGTCGGGTCTTTTATGAGGTGCAGAAGGGGTATCCGGATATCGCCGTCGATTACCAGCACGTGGACGCACTCTGCATGTGGATGATCAAGAATCCGGAGCAGTTTGACGTGATTGTTACCGGCAACCTGTTCGGTGACATTATCACGGACATCGGCGCCATCATCCAGGGGGGTCTGGGGATTGCGGCAGGCGGCAATATCAACCCAGAGGGAAACGCCATGTTCGAACCGATGGGCGGTTCGGCGCCCAAGTACACAGGGTTGGGCCAGATCAACCCGTTAGCCGCCATCTGCGCGGCACAGATGATGCTGGAATACCTGGGTGAAAAGGAGGCCGCGAAACGGCTCCTCACAGCCGTGAAACAGGTTGTCAACGAAAAGATCGTCGGTCTTGATGCAGGAAAAATGGGCTGCACCACCCGTGAGGTGGGGGACCTGGTCGTAGGCTGTCTGACCTGACAAGGGTCAGACTCCCATATATCCAGCCTCCCTTTTTCACCGTTAAACCCCGTTCCTCCAGCTGAATGGAGCTCGGGGTTTTTTGTCCCGCCCCGGTACCCGGGGCAATAGCGCTTCTTGGAAAAAAGGCTGTATTTTATAATTTTATGGACGTGCCTGCTACCGCCCGTATATCTTATCACGCTTATCTTTTTACTGGACGATTTCAGAGGTTTCGGGACTGATTTATAGGGGGGGGGTAAAGGGCCATGTTGAACACCTGTTTTAGCGCCAGTGAGATCGCGGACATTGTCCTGTCTTGCATTCCGCACACCATAATGGTCACGGATCCTGATGGCCAAATCCTCTTTGCGAGCCAGGGGATCGAAAAGGTTTTAGGTTTCACACCCAAGGAATTGGAAGGCCAAAAGCTATCCCTGATCTTTACCCCAGAGGACATGCCCTTTTTTTATGGGAATCTATTCTCTATGGTTCGGGACCGGAAACCCTTTGAGGGTCAGGTCATGCTGATGCGCAAAGACAGGAGCCGTTTTTTTGCCTTTATGGTTATCCGGCCGGGAACGGATTCAAACATCGAAGGAAACATAGTGCTGGTCTATCTTCAAGACATTGACCGGGAGAAGCGAATCGAAAAGACCCTGCAGGAAAATCAATATGAGGATCTTGTCAAGATTGCCAGCGGAGTTGCCCATGAATTGAGAAATCCCTTAGTGAGCATCGGCGGGTTTATCAACAGGCTCTACAAATCCTGTCGGTCCGTGGATGAGCATGACCGGTACTATGAATTCATTCTTGCCAATCTTCGAAAGATTGAGCGATTGGTGAAGAAAGTGGAGGGCTTTACCCTTCTCCCGAAGCCCCGCCTCGCTCAAGAGGCAATGAAGCCTATTGTTGAAAGGGCCTTGGCGTTATACAGCGAGGAGGTGGAAAAAAAGACCATCCGGTTGGATATGGACGTGGAGGACACGGTGTCGTGGGTGGATCAAGGCCTTGTGGTCAAAGCCGTGTCAGTGCTCCTTGAAAATGCCTTGGATGCCCTTTCAGAGAACGGGGAGATCTTTGTTTCCTGCAATGAGAGCCAGCATGAGTGTCGAATTGCCGTAAGCGACAACGGATGCGGTATTGACCCGAAGGATCTCCCCTTTATTTTCAACCCCTTTTTCAGCACCAAGGCGGACGGGACTGGAATCGATCTGACCACTGTAAAGCGGATCATGGACAGTCACATGGGCCGCATTGAAGTCACCTCTGCCAAAGGAGCGGGAACGACTTTTGTCTTAGTGTTTCCCTTGGAAAGAAGGCGGACAATTCGGATTGCTCCCTTATGAAGCTGTTGATTCTGTTGTTTCCGGGTCGACCAGCCATCCTATTGATATTAAACCGGTATCTTCCCAAAAATACTCGTTAAGGCGCTCATTCATTACCAGGTATACATCGTGCTCGGGAGCCAGGTCGTCAATATCGGGAAAGCCCAGAGCAAAAGAATCGTGAGTGCATCAAATAATAAAAACCAGAGACAACCCCTGAATATATCGGTCAGCGGTACATCGGGTCTCACACTTGCAAGCACATACACATTGAGCCCTACCGGTGGAGTGATCAGGCCGAATTCACACATTTTGGTGCAAAGGATACCAAACCATATGGCGTCGTAGCCCAATTGGCTCACAACGACCGGAAATATGATCGGCAGCGAGATCACGAGTACGGAAAACGAATCCAGGAACATTCCAAGGGGGATCAATATAATTAGGAAAAGGCCCACCACACCTATGGGCGGAATGGGGAGCGTAGCCACCCAAGCAGAAAGGGATTGGGGTACCTGAGCTAAGGTGAGAAAAAAGCTATACAGCCCGGCACCGATAAGAACCATAAAAACCATACAGGTGGTTCTTAGCGTGCTCACAAAGCACCCGACGAGGGCATCTCCCAACTTTTTGACCTGCTTTCTCCTGATTAAGACCATAACGAGGGCAAAGAAGGCGCCGGTGGATGCTGCTTCTGTTGGGGTAAAGAGCCCGATATAAAGACCGCCGATGACAATCAGGAACAGGAGTCCCAACCCCCAGCCTCCTTTTAGGGCCCTGAAACGTTCGCTCCAGGGTACGGTCTGTGCATCAGGAGTTAGGGTAGGGTAGATCCAGCCTAAGAACAGCAGTCCAAATAGGTAAATGAGTATGCTTATGATTCCGGGGACAAATCCTGCGACCAGCAGCGCCCCGACAGAGGTGTCGGTTATCGATCCGTAGAAAACCAGGATCACGCTTGGAGGGATGAGGATGCCTAACGTCCCTCCTGCAGCTACAATCCCGCACGCTATCTTTCGATCATACCCCAGCTTTAACATCTCGGGAATGGCTATAGACCCCATGGTAGCAGCCGTGGCGACGCTCGACCCAGTACAGGCGGCAAAACCGGCACAGCCAACGACCGTTGCCATGCCAATTCCAGCCGGGAATCGCGAAAACCACGTCTTACCTATCTGGTACGTGTCACGGCTCAACCCGGCATTAAAGGCAAAGTGGCCCATAATAATAAACAGCGGGATTACCACCAACAAATAGCTTGCGGTGGTAGCATAAGGAAATACCTTGAGTTGAGCAAAGGCTAAATGAGGCCCTTTTATTGCCATACAACCTAGTATTCCAGTAATACCCAATGAGGCATACACAGGAAGCCCAAAACTTAACAGGAAAAGCACAACAAGGATGCTGATACCGACTGCTATCTCAGGATCAATCATTTTATAAATCTCCTTGCCCTTCTCTGGAAAACGTGCCTCATATATTTCTCTCTTGAGCGGTTCTGTCCCGCACAAAGTCTGATTCCATTTTTCGTTTTCCGCGATTCCTCAAAGCGGGGAAGTCCTCGTTCTCAAGTACGCCCATAAATCATGACCGTTTCCTGAATAATAGTCTCAGGCATCAGATGCCTCTCCTTCGACATCAGCTACTTCGACAGGAAGATGACCCAATAACCTGGATAGGTCAGTCCATATATCGAGGAGGAGTTGCCCGACCATCATCCAGCAACCTATGGGTACCAGGGCCTTCGCCCACCAGATCGGCATCTGGACAGAACCCCAGCGAAACTCTCGTATGAGGAATGAATGGAGTGCTTCCCTCCCACTCTGTACTGCGAGGACGCTGACAAAGGCCAAGCAGAAGATCCACACCAGCAAATCTACGAGAACAATCCATTTGGGCGGAAACCTCCTCAGTATGAGGACCACCCGAATATGGCCCCGGTGAATCTGCGTCCAGGCCAATCCCATGAAAACACAAACCACCAGGATGACCTCATTGAGTTCGAAAACCCCTGGAATCGGACGAGAAAATATATACCGAAGCGTGGTGTCAAGGGTAGTGCTGAACATCATGACTACAATAGTCAATCCGGCTATGATTCCAGACAGGGTGCAAAAATATCTATACCAACGCGTGATTTTGGATAATAATAAAACTTTTTCTTCCATAATGTTCGATCCTTAGCCCTCGGACATCATAAATTGACACTTCTTTGGAAATGAGGATAAGCGCGGCAAGAGGCATCGGAACCTCTCTAAAATTAAGAGCATCCTGCCTCTTGCCTTGCCTCTTCAGGGATAAAGCAAATCTTGTTATATATTGCTATCCTCATGTTAGCCATATTTTTCCTTGTAAATCTGGTAAGGGGTAGGAAGTTTTCCCTCTGGTTCATATTTGGCGATCAGCTCGTCAACCTTGGCTAAGAATGCCGCACCGTCGAACCCCAAGGGCTTAGCCACCTTCTCGACCCAGGCATTACACTGGCCCGGCTGAACCAGGTTTGTGGCCTTTTTGATCTCCGATTCAGGCCACTTTGAGAACTTGGCCTTTATTTTCACCATGTTATCGACGCTCTCCCTAAGCAGCCTTCCATACAGGTTCAGATATTCCGAGTCGTATATCTCATTGGCTGTTTCGAGAAAGATGTCTTTGAGATCGGTTGGCAAGGCCTTCCAAAGGTCCATATTCATGATTACCGTGGTAGGCGCGTGAGCTCCAGCTCCGATCTCGACAATATATGGGGCTTGTTCGGCAAGCTTCATCTTATCGGCCGTGATGAAGCAAAACGCAAAAACACCGTCAAGGATCCCTCTTTCCAATGATGGATAGACCTCAGCAGCAATAACAGGCATGCCGCGAGCCCCCATTCTGTCCATGGTATCGGCACCCACTCCGTATCCCCGGATCTTCAACCCTTTGAGGTCCTCAACTTTTTCTGTGGGGTTTTTCATAAGCAGGGGGCAGTAATCCCAGTTCGTAAAGTAGAGCACCTTAGAGTTGTTTCTTTTTTCCCACTCATCGCGGAGCGGTTTATACATGGCATACATATCCCGACAGACTCTGAGCAGGGTGTCTGAATGATCACAGCCTTTATAATACCATTCCAGGCCTCTGCTCAGAGGAACCATTGCGGGATAATACCCATAGCTTATCAGAGAAATCTCGGAGATCCCGTCCCGGACTGCAGGCAGGTGCTCACCCACCTTATGTAGCGAAGATGCCCAATACTTTTCAACCTTTATTTGCCCTTTGGCCTTCTCTACGATCCTGTCAAGAAACCAGTTGTCCAATTGTGCAGTTGGAGCGCTCGCGGGGATATAGCAGTCATACTTCATGGTCCATACCTTATCTCCCGCATTCTTCGGTGCGGCATTCAGGATGCCTTTCACGCTTCCGAAAGCCATTGCGCCAACGCCTACTGCCACGGTGGATTTCAAAAAATCCCTTCGACTCAACTTGCCCCTATCATCCATTTTCGTTACCTCCTTTCTGAAGGTCCTGAGTAAAAGGTCAAAAACGCCACTGTCCTAGGTTAATACCCTAACCATTATCACCTCCTTTACGATCCCAATTTGCGGCAGCCCTACGTGCCCCCGGTTTCTCTCCTGCAAACGGAATACCCGCTCCATACCGCTTACAATAATTAATCCTTCATAGGCAATGAGCAAACTGCTTTGCCTCGGCAGCGTGAGAAGCCAGGAACGTCTCGAAGTTATTTGCCTACAGGGCCTGTATGACCCCGGGCAATCTCACGTCCCAATAGTGTTCGGGGCTTTTCGCCATAATGTTCCCTTGGATTACATGACCTTTCGCCAGATTCTCACGCTGGCTCGAAAGCGAGGTAGGTCCGCGAATCCAAACCCTCTCCGCGATGTAGAAATTTTGCCCTGAGTGGCATACCTACTTTAATTCCTTCGGGGTTCTTCGTGTTAACTCCTTCTATACGGGCATCTACTCTTCCTCCCTCCTCTAACTCGACAACCCCTGAACAATAAGGGCGTTCCCGATCATAACCCTCTGCAATCATCATGGGAGGCCCAACGGTGATACATGTTAAGGCAGCAAGCCTGCCGTTTCCTTTCAATTCAACCCACATCCACCGATGCAACCATCTCTCTGAAAGCCTCTGCAAAAAGGTCTTTAGAGTCTCTATCCTTAAACATGCCAAACTTTGACATGCCGGCGCCCACGACAGCCACACCCCTTCCTAGTCTTCTTTTCTTTTTCATTTTGCCTCCTAATCCTCAATTCGGTCCGGCGTAGATTGGAGCACCTGGCTTAACTGCCGTGGTACCTGCCTATTTAAGGTTTGGATGGGGATACGGCAAACTTTTCACCCTTCGGGCTATATCAAATGCTTAGGCAAATTTGCAGGTGATGCCTCCATCGACTACGAGTTGCGTACCTGTTATGTATTTCGCCTCATCCGATGCAAGAAAAAGAGAGGCATAGGCTACATCCCAGGCGTCGCCCATCTTTTTCATGGGACACTGTTCATCTCGAATCTTTATCATTTTCTCGACATCGCCCTTTGCATATACATCCTTCAGCGGTTCAACGATCATTGGCGTATTCATCAATCCGGGTAATACGGCGTTGGCCCGGATGTTCTTTTCGGCATATTGCAGCGCCACACTCTGGGTCAATTGAAGAATTGCCGCCTTGGTGGTGTAATATGTCACATATGGAACACCCGTATATCGAATAGCCGCGATGGAAGACATATTGACGATTGCGCCTCCGCCCTGTCTCTCCATATGGGGGATAACGTATTTACAGGTCAAAAACTGGCTTTTAAGATTAACGGCCTGCACTCTGTCCCAGGTTTCTTCGCTTGTCTCTACGGGCCCGCCAACCTCTACGATTCCCACGACATTCTGTAGGATATCAATACGTCCATAGATTTCGATGCATCGGTCAACCATGGCCCTTACCTGCTCTGACTTGCTGACATCAGCCTGGTGAACCGTGCATTCCCCGTTTTCCTTTTGGATGAGTTCCCGGGTTTCATCTGCTGCGGCAAGGTTGATGTCCACGGCAAAAACCTTGGCTCCTTCTCTCGCGAAAAGAACCGCCGTTGCCTTTCCATTGCCCCAACCCGGACCTGCGGATCCAGCTCCCACGACCATAGCCACTTTGCCTTTCAATCGTTCACCCATCCTATCCATCTCCCTGTCATAGATGTGAACTTGCATACAGCGTGAAATCTTACCGACAATCGCACCAATTCCGACTTGCCCAAGTTACACGTATCTTTCACACCTTTCGCTCAAGATCCTCCCAATACTTAGCCCGTAACTCACGCTTCAGTATTTTCCCGTAGTTGTTCTTGGGCAGCTCATCCACAAAATCTACGGACTTCGGCTTCTTGTAGCTTGCGATGTTATCTTTGCAGAAGCCGATCAATTCATCCTCCGAAACGGATTTCCCCTCAACAAGAGAGACAATCGCCTTAATGGCTTCACCCCATTTGGAATCAGGAATGCCAATAACGGCGACCTCTCTGACTGCAGGATGCCTTACGATGACCTCTTCAATCTCCCGGGGATAGATGTTCTCTCCACCGCTGATAATCATGTCCTTGGAACGATCCATAATAAACAGATATCCCTGCTCATCCATGTATCCCATATCGCCGGTATGAAGCCATCCATTCCTGATGGTTTCTTTCGTAGCCGCTTCATTCCGCCAATACCCCTTCATGACCAGATCCGACCGGGTGACGATTTCTCCCGTCTCTCCAGTGGGAAGCTCTGCATCCCCCGGGCCGAGGATCTTAACCTCTACATCAGTCCGAGGGATGCCTGCTGACGCAAGTCTCTTCATCTGCTCAAGGGTGCCCTCAAGGACATGATCCGTATGAGAAAGGTAAGTGATCGTCATCGGAGATTCACCCTGGCCGAATAACTGCACAAGACAGGGGCCTAATCTCTCCATTGCCTTCTTTAAGTCTTCCACCAGCATGGGGGCACCCCCATAATTCAGCGCTTTCATGGAGCCAAGGTCGTATCGGTCTACAGCAGGGCTGTCTGCCAATAGTTTTACCATAGTAGGGGCTGCAAACATATTCGTGATTTGGTATTCTTCAATGGCCTTAAAAACAAGTTCAGGATCAAATGATTTGGATTCTAAGATAACATTTGCTGCCGCTTTGCCAATGTTCGGTAAGGCATACAGGCCGCTTCCATGAGAGAGAGGGGCTGCATGCAGAATCGCTTCCCCGAAACCAAAGCCCGGGCATATATCCGCATAGAAGTTCATTGTCATGGCGAGCAGATTGCGGTGTGTCAACATGGCTCCCTTAGGCATGCCCGTTGTTCCCGACGTGTAAAAAAGCCAGGCTGTATCATCGGGGTTAACGTCTATATCGGTGAACCGATCCGACTCGCCCGAAAGGACTGTCTCGTAGTCCATCATTTCGCCGCTTGCATCAGAGAGGGTTATAAGGTGTTCAACTTGTGGTATTAGAGTGCGGATTTCATGAATCGCATCATTGAATTCAGGAGATAGAATAACCCCCTTAGCGCCTGAGTGATCAATAATAAAGGCAAATTCCTTGGGGTGGAGACGAAAGTTGATGGGGACCGCACTACATCCCGCCTTGAAGGCGGCAAATACGGACTCAAGCGTTTCGGGATAATTGTATTGCAGCACTGCGATACGGTCACCCTGTCTGATCCCCAATCTGCCAAGGGCATTGGATAGACGGTTAGTTCGGGAGTTGAATTCCCGATACGATAGCCTCCTAATCCCGTGTGCAATGGCCAGATTGTCTGAAAAGGTATGTGCCGATTTGGTCAATAAAGTGCCGATATTCATTTTTTGCCCCTTTCAGATGACGTTGTCTTTCACAAATAAAACGCTAAGACGCAGTAGTCATATCCCTGGGTCATTTCAGTGTTACAGGCTCCGGCTGCGATAGCATTGACATAAAGCCCATCTTTGGCTACCTCCTTGGCAATCCATTTTGTCAATGCAATAACACCACCTGATCCTGCGGCATAGGCAGGCCCTGAACGACCGCTGATCCACTCAGAAATATTTTTGGGATTGGAATAGACTCCCCCTATGATGCCGCTGATAGAGCTCATATTGACGATTTTGCCATATTTTCGATTTTTCATGTGGGGGTATATGGCCTGAATGCATAGGAATGTTCCTTTTAGGACCACATCCGTAACCCTGTCCCAGGTGGCTTCCGATGTTTCCAGTAGCGTATCTCTGTGAACAATTCCAGCGTTGTTGATGAGGATGTCGATATGTCCAAAGCGGGCCACTGCCTCTGTCACCATAGATTTCACATCGGAGGATGCCGCTACGTTTGCGTTGATTCCGATAGCTTCACATCCCAGGCTTAGGATCACCTCCTGAGAAGAGGTCATAGGTTCGGTAGGGTTGTTTCGCCTATGAAACAAGAAGTTCAGACGTAAGTCAATAGAAATCGGCCTTCAGTTTGGAAAGCAGATTCCGGGTCGGACCATGGCAACTCATTGAATTTAGGAGGTAAGAATCCTTTTATTCTTCAAAAATAGCCGTTAGAGCAGTGTTTTTGACCCCGAAAACGCGCTCTTAAGAAGCGACCGTTATGCCGAGAGCAAACGCGCATTACATACCAGGGCATGTCGGGCGCACCCCTGTTAAACAGGCTTTGCGTTGAACGGGGCAGGTCACCATCGGTGTCATCAGAAGGAGTTTCTGCGCCCGGTATCTTATAATGGCATTTGCGGGCACGAAAAGGCCTCTCTAAGGCCATAAGACGAGTATTTTTGGGAAGATCCCGGTTAAATATCAATATCTACGAATCAGATCTTTGGCGCCCAAGTACACGCTGTATTCCATCTCCTTTTTTCAGGCTTCAGGGGCAGGCTCCTGAGATTTTCCAGACCCGGTTTCCGTTGGCATCCGTCTTGATGAGGCAGATATCATCATCACCCCTGTCCAAATCCGCTATCTTGCCGGCCCCGGCAAACCCCCCATCCACCGTTGGACAGACCGAATACCCATATGTGGACCCCTTTCCGCCAAAGTGCTTGACCCACATCCGTTCCCCTCTGCCATTGGTTCTTGAAAGGATCATTTTGCTTTGGCCGATTCTGCCCACAGGCCATGTATTGCCTGCGACAATGAAGCCGCCATCGCGTGTCTTTTCTACTGAAAACCCGTGATCTCCATATCTGCCCCCGAAGGTCCTGTGCCAGACCTCCCGGCCGGCTGGATCGGTTTTGAGTAAGTAGACATCACTGTATGCCGCCTCAAAAGGCCAGGTCGTTCCTGCAACGATATAGCCCCCATCAACGGTTTGACAAACCGATCGTCCCCGGTCACGTCCCTCTGCTCCAAAGGTCCTGGACCAGACGAGGTTTCCCTCGGGATCCGTCTTAAGCAGATAGACCTTTTCATTTCCATTCCCGAAAGAAGTTGTGTGACCGGCGACAATATAACCCCCATCCGCGGTCTGACGAACCGAGTGGGCTTCATCCCTCCTGCTTCCGCCGTAGCTTCTGCGCCAAATCTCGTTTCCCGACGCATCTATCTTGAGAAGACATGCGTCGTCACAACCGTCTCCGAAAAGATCTGTCTGTCCGGCGATGATATAACCCCCATCCGCGGTCTGACGAACCGAGTGACCTTCATCCCTCCATTTTCCCCCATAGATCCTGCCCCATATCTCGTTGCCGGATGAGTCGGTCTTCACGACATATATATCGCTATATTTCTGATCCTTGGGCCATGTGGTGCCCGTGACGATATAGCCCAGGTCCAGGGTTTGCTGAACGCTGTTACCTTCATTCACATCACCCTGTCCAAAGGTTTTGCACCAGAGTCTCCGGCCGTGGGTATCGGTTTTAACCAGATACATCGCGCTCCGCATGCCTCCCATGCTCCAAATAACACCGGCAGTAATAAACCCGCCGTCTGAGGTTGCCCCAACACAATGGGCCCAATCCCTGTGAATTATGAAAGGTATCTTTTCCCTGTCCTGATACCCCCTCAGGTAGATCCCTGCACCGACAACCACCATGATCATCAGCCAGAACAGGATTGCATTACGAGCCAAGAGGATTTCCCTTCCCGATGGATTTTTCTCCTGGGGACTTCTATCTTCACGTAGAAGTCCTTTTCAGGCGGACCTCTGTGGGGCTTGGTTCATCGGGTAGGGAGAGATCGCTTGCTACTTATTCCTCACCCATGTTCCAACGCCTGTTACGGTATCGACATCACTTTCATGACGATAAACCACGTTTATTCGGTCGTTATCGATACCTGATCGGGAATCCGGTATTTTCAAACAGTTCCGGATTCCCGCTTTCGCGGGAATAACGGTTTAAAGGCTTTTGCGAGACCGTCAATTGACGAACTTTCAAATTATTATTCGAAAATATCCAACACGATTCTACTCGGGTCTGCTGGATCGTATTTGACAGGAAGGACAGCTCCCGGCTGAACCTGAGGGATCCAGAGTATTGAAATGAGTGCCTTCGTTTCGGCTTCATATGGGGCCATGCCTTCCGCATGTATTTTCAGAAGGAATCCCACGACCGGGTTATCATTCACACGAATACCTGTTTCCCATATTTTGAGCACTGTTGCTTTGGCCGGGAGCCCTTTCTCCCGAATCTCCTTGGCGATGTCTTCTCCTGTATAAGAGTCGATCATCGAAGCACAAGCGAAACATACACCGGTCACGATTAGCGCTGTGGCCAGTATCGCATGCCGTCGATTTATTCCGGGTGGTCTTTCCATTCCATGTGCAGTATATAAGGCTTGATTACAGAATCCGTCTCCCTCGCAAGATCAAAAGACACTGACCCAAATCCGCTTTCCTGCCACATCCAGGAGCGCCATTTCAAGCACGCGCCTCCGCGGTCACAACCCCGCAATGCGGAACGATCGGCTTTCCCTTGATTTCAAAGGCCGATCCCATTGTACTCTTTTCACAAAGAGGCACTTTCCCATCAACGATGTCAGAGCTGCATATGAATCTATTTCTTTTCCAGGATCTCCCTTAACTTCCTTGACAGCTGTTTCATGTTGAATGGCTTTTGGATAAAACCGTTACACCCCTTATCCAGTATCTCGGCCGCCTTCCCGTTGATGCTGTAGCCGCTCGAGAGAACGACCTTGATGTCGGGATTTATCTCTCTGAGCCTTTTGAATGTGTCCCCACCGCCCATGTCCGGCATGATCATGTCCAGAATGACGATATCGATCTTGTCCCTATTCTTTTCAAACACCGCTGTCGCAGCTTTCCCGCTCCTGGCTACCAGCACCTCGTATCCCAATTTTTGCAGGAGTTGCTCGCCTATCTCACAAATCATCTCCTCATCATCCACAAACAGTACCGTCTCGGAACCTTTCAACAGATCTTCCGATAATTTCTGTTCTCCAATGAACTCTTTTTCCGAGGCCGGCAGATAGATGTTGAAGGTGGTCCCCTCACCTTTTTCGCTGTAGACATTGATAAGCCCTTCATGATTCTTGATGATTCCATACGCGGAGGCCAAACCCAGGCCCGTTCCCCGGCTCATCTCCTTGGTCGTAAAAAACGGGTCAAATATCCTCTGTCGGGTTGCTTCATCCATGCCTACTCCGGTATCCGTCACAGATATTTTCACATATTTACCCGGTTCTATTTCAAATGGCTCTACATAACTCTCGTCAAGATGGACGTTTTCCGTTTGAAGGTATAACTCTCCACCGGACGGCATGGCCTGCCAGGCATTCACATAAAGATTCATCAGAGCCTGCCCGATCTGACCCCGGTCTGCCTCTATTGTCCAGACATCTTTTTGGAATTTGTGGTGAATTTTGATCTCCTTTTTTGTGCGGCCGAACATGAGCGAACCTGTCTTGACCAATTCGTTGATGTCAATCGGCCTGACCTCATATTTTCCCCCTCTGGCAAAACCGAGAAGCTGCTTCGTGAGATCTGCCGCGCTCTTTATATAATCCTCTATTCCTTTAAGATGCTCAAAATGAGGATGAGATGGACCAACATCCATCAGCATCAAAGAGGTGCGCCCCTGGATACCCATGAGCAGGTTATTAAAGTCATGGGCGATACCACCACCCAGAGTGCCTATCGCTTCCATCCTTTGCGCCTGTCGTAACTGCTTCTCCAACTTGCGCTGGTCTGTGATATCCTTAAAGAGGCCCACCATTCCGGTCACTTCCCCGTACCTGTTGACGTTGGGGGCCCCGCTCGCGCTAAAAAGACGCGTCGATCCATCCTTATGAATGATGTTGACGTCTATGTTTTTAAACGTTTCCCTTCTCTCCCTGACATTCTTAAAGATTCGGACATAACCCCTGGCTTCTTCCGGTTTGACGAAATCAACAAAGTATTTCCCCAAAACCTCTTCCGGCTCGTATTCCAATATTGCTTTCCATGCTGGATTGACATAAGTGAATGAACCGTCAAAAGCCAGAGTGTATATTATATCCGGAGCGTTCTCGCCAAGAGACCTAAATTTCTCTTCACTCTCACGAAGCGCCGCCTGTGCCTGCTTGAACTCGGTGAGATCAACCATGATTCCCCTGAGACCCACGGGTTTTCCTTCCCTCAGAACAGGAGTCGAATAGAGCATAACCGGGTATGTGCCGCCATCTTTTGTAAGTGCGGTATACTCGGACCCGCCCAACTTCTCGTCCCTGAGTGCCTTTTGAATGTTTGCGGAGGCCCTGTCCCGATCTTCGGGTATCAACATCTGGAGTGCATTTAATCCCTTTTCAAAATCCTCTCTTGAGTAGCCGAAAAGCTCAAATGCCATGTGGTTCGTAAACAGTATATCCCCGTTTACATCTATTTCAAAAACAACCTGGGGCAATAGCTCGGATAACTGTCTGTATTTTTCCTCGCTTTTTTCGAGTGCGTCTGAAGCATTCTTATATTCTGTGACATCTGCACCATAGATTGCGAGCCTTACAGGTCTGTCTTCTTCATCAAAAAAAGGGAAAATAGTGTTTCTATACCATGTTCCGCCGACCTGGTCTTCGAATGTAATTTCCTGTCTCGACTGAATGGCTTCCACACCTTTGCGCCGCCTGTTCGCGGATACCTTACCGGGAAAATAGTCTATCAAAACGGTTCCAATGGCTGTTTCAGCGGTTATTCCCAGTCGCTCCGCTCCCTTTTCGTTGCATGCTACAATCTTGCCAGACAAGTCTATGAGGAAAACGCCAAAGGGCGCAACTCTGAGGAGCTGTCTTATGTTTTCAGCCTCCCGTAAAATTTCTTCAGTCCGTTTGGCATCTCGGAGTTCTTTTTCCAACTCTTTGATTCTTAACGCCAATTCGTTGTAGGTTGGTTTTCTATCCATTTGGAACAGCCTCCGATTCGACCCAAAATGAAGCGGCCCGCAGACTTTTTATCTTACACGCAAAAAACGCCAATCCTACTGAAACGAGTGTTTCACAAAATCACCTTACCACATGTTTCGAGTAGATTCAAACGACGGACTGCATCCAAGGGAAACCCGTCTGGTTGATGTTCAAATTGATCATTTCCTTCGGCCGGCATCGGCAATTAAGGGAAAGGTTGAGAGGGAAGGATAGACTATTTTATTTCAAATGGTTTCCCCCTTTTCCTTTCATATGTTGGCGGCTTGGCAAAGCGGTAGTGATTAACCCGAAGATTCTGTATTTTTGATTTGGGGTTATGGTATAGTCCGGGCGCTTTTTATTACCTTGCCTTTGGCTGAAGTTTGAAGGATCGAACACTTTGGAGGAGGCATTTCCAATTGAACCGCCAGCAGGAGAAACAGATGATGAAATCATTTCGAGTTGTTTCCGTGGTGTTGATGATCATCGGGCAGCTTTCACTGGCTTCGGCGTTTGCGAGGGAAGCGGTTGTGCGGCAGAAGATCTTCACAACGGCGGAAACAGCGGTCGAGGCACTGGGCGCCGCCTATGAATGCGGTGACCTGGCAGGCGTCGCCCGAATCCTGGGGGACGATAAAAAGAGCCTCGTCTCCTCGGGCGATCCGGTCGTTGACCGCCATGAACTGGAGTGGTTTAAGTCCCTTTACATGGAAAAACACGGGGTGAGTCTTGAAAGAGACGACCGGGCTATTTTGCTGCTTGGCAAGGATGAATACCCCTATCCTATTCCGATCGTGAAGGGCAACAAGGGGTGGCGTTTCGAACCGAGCGAAGGACACGAGGACCTGATCAGCCGGCGCATCAGCAAGGCTGAATTGAGTGCCCTGGACTTGGTTGTCTCCTACGTGGAGGCCCAGCGGGCGTACGTCCGGCAGGACCATGATGGGGACGGCATTCTGGAGTACGCCCGGAGATTTAGAAGTTCCCCGGGCCGGCACGACGGCCTTTATTGGGAAGAGAAGCCCGGCCATGCACCCAGCCCGTTAGCGGCCCTCGTAAGTTTCATGGCCAAAGAAGGCTACAAGCCTGCAAGAGAAGGGGATATGGCGATCTATCGAGGCTATTTTTACAAAATCCTTAAGGCCCAGGGAACGCACGCACCCGGAGGCGCCTGCGAATATGAGGTCAATGGGAAAATGACCGGAGGCTTTGCCCTGGCCGCCTTTCCGGTACGTTACGGGATCTCCGGAGTGCTGACCTTCATGGTGAATAAGGACGGCGCCGTTTACCAGAAGGATCTGGGCCCCGAGACGGCGGCATTCGGAAATACGGTGACGGTTTTTGATCCGGATGAGACCTGGACCAAGGGGGTGGAATTGAAAGATACAGGGAAAGGAGAACGTTAATGAAATACAGGATAATATATCTGGCGCTGGCCCTTGGTATGGCGTTGGCTGAATATTCCTTCGGACAAACCCCGGGCAAGCCGGCGGCCCCTGATAAGGAACCCTACGGTTTCGACGACGTCACACAGCGAAAGTTCACCGGGGACCTGGATGGGATGATCAGGGGGCGTCTCATCCGCATCCTCGTGTGCTACTCCAAGACCCACTACTTTGTGGACATGGCGACACAGCGGGGACTCACCTACGACTCTGGCCGTCTTTTGGAGGAGAGCCTCAACAGAAAGTTAAAGAAAAAGCATGTACGCGTCCATGTGGTGTTCATTCCCGTGGCCCGCGACGAACTCATGCCGGCCCTTCTGGAGGGCCGGGGAGATATTGCCGCGGCCAACCTGACGATCACTCCGGAGCGTCTTAAGAAGGCGGACTTCACGGATCCAACCATCCGCAACGTTTCGGAAATCGTGGTCACCGGGCCCGGGGCGGAGCCGATCGCCACCGTGCAAGACCTCTCGGGGAAAGAGGTCTATATCCAGAAATCTTCAAGCTACTACGAAAGCCTTCGAAGCCTCAATACGGAATTGACCAAGGCGGGTAAGAAACCGGTGAAGATCAAGCTTGCACCGGAAGAGCTTGAGACCGAGGATATCCTTGAGATGGTCAATGCCGGTCTTGTCAAAATCACGATTGTGGACAATCACATCGCTGAGTTCTGGAAAAAGATTTTCAAAAAGATAGAACTGCGTCCAAACGCCGCGGTCCGGACCGGCGGCAACATCGGGATGATGATCCGGAAAAACAGCCCGCAGCTTAAGGCGGAACTAAACGCATTCCTTGCCGGCTATCCCGAGGGCTCCAAGAAACGCAACATCTTTCTCCAGAGGTATTTGAAAAGCACAAAATTTGTGAAGGCGGCCACATCCAAGGAAGATCTCGCCAGATTCGAAGCCATGGTCGATTTTTTTCGGAATTACGGGGATAAATACGATGTGGACTACCTGCTCGTGATGGCTCAGGGTTATCAGGAGTCAGGGCTCAATCAGGATGCGAGAAATCCTTCGGGCGCCATCGGTGTGATGCAGGTGCTTCCCTCCACGGCCAAGGATCTGAAGGTAGGTGATATAACCCAGCTGGAAAACAACATCCACGCCGGGGTGAAGTACATCCGGTTCATGATGAACCAGTTCTATGCAGATGAGCCGATGGACTCTTTGAACAAGGGGCTGTTCACCTTTGCCTCTTACAATGCGGGGCCCGGCCGGATCTCTCAGCTCCGCAAACAGGCCGCCAGGCGCGGCCTCGATCCCAATCGGTGGTTCAATCATGTCGAGGTTCTTGCCGCGGAAAAGATCGGCCGCGAGACGGTTCAGTATGTGAGCAACATTTACAAGTATTACCTGGCCTACAAGATGGTCGAGGAACAGCGCCAGGAGAAGGAAAAAGCGAAACAGGAGGAACAGAAGGAAGCAGGGAAGTAACTAAGGGTTGGCGGAGCCTGTCAATGCGAATCAAAAAGATGGGTGCATATGAAAACCGCCGGTGGATTTCCCATCGGTGGCCGATTTTGAGAATAAGGATCAAGAGGACCTCGCTTTGCATTTCATAGATGATGTGATAATGTGCAAGTCTTACGGGATGGAGTGGGTTATCCCCCTTTATTTCGGTTTTCGCCGGTTCAGGAGGTTTTTTGTGGAAACCGCTGTTATTTCATTGAGTTTCGACTGCAGGAGTGCAACAAGACTTGCCGGACGGTCGAGCGTTAGGCCATGATGGGTTGCGTATGAGATCGATTTCCAAAGAAGTACTTTCACTGACGCGGGAACTCCTCCGCTTCAATACAGTCAATCCCCCCGGGCAGGAGAAAGCGTGTGTGGATTTTCTGGCAGAGCGCCTTGAAGGATCGGGCTTTGAGGTCCAAACCTATGAGTTCAGTCCCGGAAGACCCAATCTCGTTGCGCGTCTTCGGGGATCCGGCGACAGATTGCCGCTCTGCTATGCTGGGCATGTCGACACCGTTCCCCTGGGCGATTCCGAATGGACGCGGGATCCTTTTTCCGGGGAAGTGGACGGCGACAGGCTCTATGGCCGGGGGGCCTCGGATATGAAGGGCGGAGTCTCCGCCTGTGTGGTGAGTGCACTTGAAATAGCCAGGTATCCCGATCGCAAGGCGGATATCCTCCTCCTGATGACGGCAGGGGAGGAAACGGGTTCTGAAGGTGCGGCCTATGTGGCATCGCTTGATGGTGTGCTTGGAAAGGCCGGCGGCCTCGTGATTGCCGAACCGACCTCAAACAGACTTTTCATAGGTCACAAGGGCGCGTTGTGGCTGGAGCTCAAAACCAGAGGTCTTGCAGCGCACGGATCCATGCCCGAGGAGGGCATCAATGCCATCTATACCGCGGCTGAGGCCATACTCAAGCTCAAAGAGATTGACCTGGGTTATCCGCCCCATCCGGTTCTGGGTTCCGGCACGCTGAATGTGGGGAAGATTGCCGGTGGAACAAAGATCAATATTGTCCCGGATCAGGCATTGATCCATGTGGATATTCGAACGGTTCCGGGGAGGACCTCAGATGAGACCATCGGCTATCTTACGAACATCCTGGGACCGGAAGTCGAGATAAATACGCTGCTGGATTTTGATGCAGTTGCTACGGATCCCGACAATGAATGGATTCAAGAGGTGTCTTCAATCGTATCGAGCCATTCGGGCATGCCTGCCGCACCCAAAGGGCTGCCTTATTTCACGGATGCCGCGGTACTGACGCCAGCATTTAACGGTGTACCAACGGTTATCTTGGGACCCGGCCAGGCTGAAATGGCCCACAAGACAGATGAGTTTTGCCTGATTCCCAGACTCTTGGAGGCGGTCGAGATCTATACGGCGATTTCTAGACGCTGGTGCAAGGTCTCAGACCTGTAAAGAAGAATGGTTTTGAAAATCTCCCTTTCAACAGGGTTCATATCTGCCTGGTCTGGTTTGAGACGTTTTTCGCGCCAAAGGCATCTCGTTAAATAATCCAATGCCCCTGACCCTGTTCATGGGAAAAACTTGAAGGATTCCATCGGGGGTAGTTCAAAGGACTTCGCGCAGGGCGAAGAATGAAGTGTTTCTATTTTTTTCTTGACATTGTCTTTCAGCAGGAGTATGAATCACCATTATGGAGACAGACACAAGACAAATTTTTGAGACGGATCTCAGGAACTGGTGGTGGCGCAGCTTCAACAGGGAGGTGTGCCCGTCTGTTTTGAGATAGTCTGAAGATACGAAAAGACAGAGACCGTGGGCCCCTCCCGGGGCCCACGGTCTTTTTGTCTGGCGTGCGAATAGAAAGGGCCGTGGGGCAGAAGTTCCCACGGCCTTTTTTTATTGCGGAGCAAAAACGGCTCTGAAGCTTTTCACTGTGCCGTCCCAAATAGCTTTTTACGAGGTCATCACCTTTGGAAAGAAGACCTTCATTTTCTCAGTTTAAGCGGATGGCAGGCAAGGGCAATCTGATACCGGTCTACCAGGAGATCATGGCCGATACAGAGACGCCGGTCTCGATCTATCTGAGAGTCAAAAAGATGCCCTATTCCTACCTGCTCGAAAGCGCAGAGCAGGGGGAGCGGTGGGGACGATACAGTATTATCGGTTTCAAACCCTGTTGGACGGTCTTTTCCTACCGCCATAAGACCGAGGTCGTGGACAGATCCGGCAAAAGGGAGGTGATTCACAACCCCCAAAACCCCCTCCTTGTTTTACGGGAGCTATTCCGGAGATTCCGGCCTGTTGAGACGGGGCTTCGATCCCCATTTCAGGGGGGATTTGTGGGCTACTGCAATTACGATCTGGTGAGGAAGTGGGAACGGCTTCCCGGGGGCACATCCGGCGATACGTTGCCTGAGGCCGTTTTTACTTTCTCGGGGAGCATGATCATCCTTGACCATCTGACGCACAAGATCCATGCGGCGGCCTTTGCCCATGTGGAGCAGGACAGGGACCTGAGAAAGGCCTACACAGAGACCTGTCAGGAGATTGATGAGACCATCGATTGCCTTCGGGCGCCTGTTCCTCACAACACCGAAGATCCGCTTACTCTCTCGGAACTCCATTCCAATTTCAGCAAAGAGGCGTTTGAGAAGGCCGTAAGGAAGGCCAAAGATTACATTGCCGCCGGGGATGCGATCCAGGTGGTCCTGTCTCAGAGACTATCGGGCGATGTAAACGGGAATGATTTTGCCCTCTACAGAAACCTGAGGAGCATCAATCCCTCGCCATACATGTTCTATCTCCGCTTCGGAGGGATCCGCTTGATCGGGGCATCCCCCGAGATTCTTGTCCGATTGACAGGCAGCAGGATCCAGCTCCGTCCCATTGCAGGCACCCGACCCAGGGGTGATACCCCTGTGAAAGACCAGGCCTTTGAAAAAGAGCTTATCTCCGATCCAAAGGAACGGGCCGAACATATCATGCTGGTGGATCTGGGGAGAAATGACGTGGGCCGGGTGGCGGTCCCGGGCTCTGTCGCTGTGCCCAGGCTTATGGAGATCGAACGGTACTCCCATGTGATGCACATCGTCTCCCATGTGGAGGGGCAGTTGAGGCCTGACATGGACGCCTTCGATCTTTTTATGTCGGCCTTCCCGGCAGGCACGGTCTCCGGCGCCCCCAAGATCAGGGCCATGGAGATCATCGGCGAATTAGAACCGACGCCAAGGGGCCCCTATGCCGGCGCTGTCGGCTATTTCGGGTTCAATGGCAATATGGATTTCTGCATTACCATCCGCACCATTACTGTCGCGAAAAAAAGGCTCTCTGTACAGGTGGGCGCGGGTATCGTGGCCGATTCCTCTCCTGAAGGGGAATACGACGAGACCATGAGAAAGGCTGCTGCCTTGCTGAAGAGCATCGAAGAGGTGAAAAGGAATGATTCTGCTTATCGATAACTACGACTCATTTACCTATAACCTGGTTCAGATCCTCCAAATGATGGGTCAGCAGGTAAGCGTTTTTAGAAATGATGAGATAACCCTTGACTGTATCGAGGGGGAGAATCCGTCGGGCATTGTGATATCCCCTGGGCCGGGCACGCCCGATCAGGCTGGGATAACAATGGAAGCCATCCGCCGTTTTGGCCCTTCGATTCCTGTTATGGGCGTATGCCTCGGTCACCAGGCGATTGCGGCGGCCTATGGCGGAAAAGTGGTCAGGGCCGGTCGAATCATGCACGGCAAGACCTCTCTCATCTTTCACGATGGCCGGACCATCTATCAAGGCCTCCCCAACCCGTTCGAGGCCATCCGTTACCACTCCCTGGTCGTTGAGCGGGACTCACTGCCCGACTGTCTCGAGGTCAGTTCATGGACACGGGAGGGAGAGGTTATGGGACTGAGGCATCACGAATACCGGGTGGAGGGCGTACAGTTTCACCCGGAGTCTGTTTTAAGCAGACAGGGTGCTGACATCTTACAAACCTTGTTCAAATCATAAAGAAAAGGAGGAACAGATCATGATCAAAGAGGCAATTGGAAAGGTGGTCAAAAGAGAGGACCTCTCGGAAGCAGAGATGGCCGCGGTCATGGAGGAGATGATGAGCGGAAGGGCCACAGAGGCCCAGATCGGAGCGTTCGTCACGGCCCTGAGGATGAAAGGGGAGACTGTGGACGAGATAACGGGGGCCGCCAGGGTCATGCGAAAGCGGTCGATAAAGGTGCGCCTCAACAACCACGCGGTCAACATCGACCGTGACGAGATCAATGTTGAGGATGAGACCATCCTGGACACCTGCGGCACCGGGGGGGACGGCACCAACACCTTCAATGTCTCCACGGCCACGGCATTTGTGGCAGCAGGGGCCGGGGTCAAAGTGGCCAAGCACGGCAATCGGGCGGTGTCGAGCCATTGTGGAAGCGCGGATGTGCTTGAGAAGCTGGGGGTGAAGATCGACGTGACCAGCAGCGACGTGGAACGGTGTCTGCAGGAGGTGGGGATCGGGTTTCTCTATGCGCCTCTCTTTCACGGGGCCATGAAATACGCTGCCGGACCCAGGCGGGAAATCGGTTTGCGTACCATATTCAATCTGATCGGCCCGCTTGCCAACCCCGCCGGGGCCTCGGCCCAGGTCCTGGGGGTCTATGAATCCGGCCTGACCGACACAATGGCCCGTGTGCTCAAGAGACTCGGGACCAGGGAGGCGTTTGTCGTATGCGGCGAGGAGACGTTCGACGAAATCAGCATATGCGGTCCCACCCGGATATCGCATCTCCGGGATGAAGCGATCAGGACCTTTGACATGACGCCCGAGGAATACGGCTTCAATCGCGCGGCCCCGGAGGCGATAAGGGGAGGCAGCCCGGGCGAGAATGCGGCCATTATCCGGGAAATCCTGGACGGCGAGAAAAAACCGACACGGGATATGGTTCTGCTCAATGCAGCGGCCGCATTTATGGCAGCAGGTCTTGACAGCCAATTCAGAGACGGCATTGAAAGGGCAAGCGATTCCATTGATTCGGGCCGGGCCAGGGAAAAACTCGATTCCCTCGTGGCGTTCACCCGGCGATGCAGGAACTTTTCCCTGAACGATCGATGAGAGCATTTCAGATGAACCCTCGGTTAGCCGGGATACTGGCCCAAAAACAGAGAGAAATCGAAACGCTGAAGAATGGGGGGCGTCTAACGGGTGCAGGCAACGACATCCCCCCTGTCCGCGATTTCAGAGGTGCTGTCTCGAGTCAGGGCCGGATCAACCTGATCGCTGAGATCAAATTCGCTTCTCCGTCCGCGGGGCGCCTCCTTAGAGACGGCGATCCGGTTCAAATAGCACGGATATATGAGGAGGCCGGGGCAGGGGCCATCTCCCTCCTTACGGACAAGCGGTTTTTCAGCGGGGACATCGGCTATATGCCCCGGATCAGGCGTGCGACCTCCCTGCCCGTTCTGCGAAAGGACTTTCTCCTTGATCCCATCCAGGTGGAAGAGTCTGTGTGCTGGGGCGCTGATGCCATACTCCTGATCGCCGGCATCCTGTCCCGAAACCGGCTGAAGGAACTGCTGACCGTTGCCCGGGAGTCGGGAATGGCCTGTCTGACCGAGGTCCATAACAGGCATGAACTTGAGACGGCTCTCGAGTGCGGGGCCGACATCATCGGGATCAACAACCGCGATTTGGACACATTTGAGGTGGATATAAGTGCGACTTTTGACCTGGCCCGCCTGATCCCGGAGGGCTGTATCCGTGTGAGCGAGAGCGGCATCTCCAGCCGAGGGGATATCAAGAGGCTCAGGCAAAGCGGCATCCATGCGGTCCTGGTGGGGACCTCACTGATGAAGAGCAGCGACATAGGGGTCAAAACGCGGGAACTGGTTGATGCCGGGAGGGCCGATGGCAAGGGTTAAGGTTTGCGGCATGACATGCCCCGAAGATGCGCAAATGGCTGTTCAATTTGGAGCGGACGCCATCGGTTTCATTTTCGCCCCCAGTCCCAGACGAATCACCCCGGAAAATGCGCGGGAGATCACAGAGTCTGTTTCCCCGTTTGTGAAGACGGTAGGTGTTTTTGTGAACGAAAGCCCGCATGTGGTGAGAGAGATCATGCAATACTGTGGACTTGACCTGGTTCAATTCCACGGTGAGGAATCGCCGTGGGCGTGCGGAAAGTTCATGCCGCGCGTCATCAAGGCCTTCCGGGTCAGGGACGAATCGGTGCTGCCATCGATCCTGCCTTTTCAAGGAAAAATCAGGGCCGTACTGCTGGACGCCTTTTCGCATGAACGGCACGGGGGGACGGGGCAGATCTTTGCCTGGGATATCGCCGTGACGGCCAAGAGGCTGCGCATCCCGGTCATTTTGTCAGGGGGCCTCAAGCCTTCCAATATCGGGGACGCCATCTTGAAGGTGAACCCCTTTGCCGTGGACGTAAACAGCGGCATCGAAAGGCGACCGGGGAAAAAGGACCCTGTCCTTATGGGTAATTTGATGAAAAGGATTAGAGAAATAGACAGGGAAAGGGATCCGAGTGAATAACCGGGGATATTACGGAACCTTCGGGGGGGCGTTCATTCCGGAGGTACTTGCGGCCACCTTCGATGCGCTTGAAGATACGTTTGACAGGGCCAAGGGCGATGCCTCGTTCTGGCAGGAATACTGCAAAATCATGTCCACCTACTCCTGCAGACCCACGCCCTTGACCTTTGCGGAGAACCTGACAAGACATTTTCAAGGGCCGCGCATCTATATCAAGCGCGAAGACCTGAATCATACAGGGGCACACAAGCTGAACAACGTCATGGGCCAGGGTCTCCTGGTCAGGCGTATGGGAAAGGACCGCGTTATCGCGGAGACCGGCGCGGGACAACACGGCGTGGCCACAGCCACCATGGCGGCCCGATTCGGGTATCGATGCACCATCTATATGGGTGAGGCGGACGTGGAAAGGCAGCGGCCCAATGTCTTCTGGATGGAGCGTCTGGGCGCGGAGGTCATCCCGGTAACCAACGGGACGCGAATACTCAAAGACGCCATCAACGAGGCCTTCCGGGACTGGGTAACGCATATGGATGACACCCACTATGTACTGGGTACCGCGTGCGGCCCTCACCCTTTCCCGGAGATGGTTGCCTACTTTCAATCCCTCATCGGCAGGGAGGCCAGGGATCAGATTTTAAGGCTGGAAGGCAGGATGCCGGCCCGCGTGTATGCCTGCGTGGGGGGCGGCTCAAACGCCCTGGGGATCTTCAGCGGCTTCCTGGATGATCCGGTCGAGCTGGTGGGGGTTGAGGCGGGGGGAGAGGGCCTGGAAACCGGAAGACACGCCTCAAGACTGGCATCTGTTGACGGGTCGGTGGGTGTGGCCCAGGGGTACAAGACCTTTTTTCTCCAGGACAGGGAAGGACAGATGAAGGAGACCCACAGCGTGGCAGCAGGGCTGGATTACGTGGGCGTTTCCCCAATTCTCTCCTTTTACCGTGAGACGGGCAGGATTCGGTTCGAATCGGCCACCGATACGGAGGTTTTACATGCCATGTCGCTCGCCATGAGAAAAGAGGGGCTGATACCGGCCCTTGAATCAGCCCATGCCTTTGCCCAGGCCTTCAAAGAAGCTCCTTCTCTTTCGAGGGGGGAGATCATCCTCATCAACCAGTCGGGCCGGGGCGATAAGGACATCTTCACCATCGCCGAAGCATTTGACGACCCGGGCTGGCAGGCGTTCATCCGAAAAAAGGGACGGGATCATGGGGCTTGACACCGATATCCGAAAGAGACTGAAAAAAAAGGATATCCTCCTGATGACCCACGTGGTGCTCGGCTATCCCTCTGTGGAGGAGTCCTTCAGGACTATTGAGACGATGGTTGACGCCGGGGTGGATCTGATGGAATTACAGATCCCCTTTTCCGAACCGATGGCAGATGGTCCGGTGATCGTGCGCGCCAATCAGGACGCCCTTCAGCAGGGGATCGGCGTGGAAGCCTGTCTCGATATGGCTGAAGAGGCCGCCCGATCGTTTGAGATTCCCTTCCTCATCATGACCTACTACAATATCCCTTTTTGTTATGGCGTCGAACCATTCGTCTCTGACATGGCCAGGAGGGGCCTTCGCGGCGCCATCATCCCGGACCTGCCGCCCGAAGAAGGCCAGATTTACCTGAAGGCGATGCAGACACACGATCTCGCCCCCATTCTCATCTTTTCACCCACCACATCAGATGTGCGCATGAGACAGGTCAGCTCCCGTGCCGGAGGCTTCATCTATTGCGTAGCCCGGAGGGGGGTCACCGGCGCCGCCACCGCCTTTTCCGATGATCTGACTCTCTATCTTGAGCGATGCCGCAGGGCCTGCAACCTCCCCCTTGCTGTCGGTTTTGGAATCAGGAATTCCGAAGATATCGACTTTCTGAAGGGCAAGGCGGATATCGCGGTCATCGGAAGTCAAACGATCCGCCTGATGGAGGAGAAAGGGGTCGCATCTGTGGGCGGGTATATCCGCGGGTTGCGCGTAACAAATCCCCTTCTCTGACCCTTTGGAAAGACATCCGATATCCCGCCGGGACAGTTTTTTCCTGTGTCATAACTTCCGAGAAACATTCCTATCTGTCTTCCGGTCCTTCACCGCTATGTATCTTTAATCATCATTTTGTGTCTATATAGGTCAATAATTCCCTACCAAAGAACTTTTCAGGGCGTTTTTTATCTCCTTACAACCTTTGTCACCTTCATATTACAAAAAAACATGGAAATGCGGCACCCCGGCCCTGGTATGCCGTCTGAAACATGCGGCATTGCCCGGCCACGGATTCGGTTTCTGATTATGCTTGTTATTTATAGATATTAATGGTTATATTTGGCGAGGATTATATAGGTAGATACCAACATTATAAATTGCTTGACAACAATAAACCGAAAAAGGTAAAAAATACCTGACTATTGTGTCATGATACGATGTTTGACGGTCTTCTGGGGTCACGTATTATGTCAAAAATGATAGGTATTCCGAACCGCTCACGTATGAAACGTCTTTTTAAGAGGCTCCGGATTGCAGCCTTTGCAGGCATGTTTTCCCTTTTGCCCTTTTTCGGATCAAGCGGCGTCTGTACTGCCCAGGGTGAGGCACTTGAGCAGTTACTCGATCTGCTTCAACAGAACGGCGCTATCAGTAGTGAACAGGCTGCGAAGATAAAGGCGACGCTGGCAAGGGATCAAAAGGCCCTGTCGGATCGGCAACAGGAGCTGGATAAGAGGGAAAAGGTGCTGCTTCAGCGCGAGCAGGCGCTTCGGCAAAAGGAAGAGGCCGGGTCCCTGAAAGAACAGGCCTCCGTGCCTCAGGAAAAAGCGATCCCTGCTGTGAAGCCGCCCGAAAAGGCAACACGAGTAAAAACAGGCAGGGTTGAAACTGAAAAAGTTCCGGAAAAGAAAGGCGCTTTTCCGTTGGAAGCGACGTTCGATGATGGTTTCTATTTACGATCACCGGACGAGGATCTTTTCGAGTTGCGGATCGGCGGCCTGCTTCAGGTGGATTACCGTTATTTCAGGTATGACAGCGATGCGGATCCCGATAAGGACAAATTTGATATTCGTCGTGCCCGTCTGTTGCTGACCGGACATCTGTATCGCCGGTTTTTCTACAAATTCCAGTACGAGTTCCAGGGCGCCGGAAGCCGAAACCTGCTGGATGCCTACATGGATGCCTCTGTTCTTCCATTCATTTCCTTTCGCGCGGGTCAGTTCAAAGAACCGTTCAGTCTTGAACAGGTCACCGCCGACAGGAACATCCCCTTTTCTGAACGGTCCATGGGCTACTATCTGACGCCTGGAAGGGACGTGGGGCTTATGGCCCACGCATCGTTCTGGAAGGATCGAATCTATTACGGGGTGGGCATTTTCAACGGCGACGGGCTCGATGATGCCGTAGGCGGGGACTCCGATTCGCCGGAGCTTACAGGCCGGCTTGTCTATGCCCCTTTCAGGAATATGGGCGTCCCTCTCTGGAACTGGCTGCAGATCGGCGGCTCCTACAGCTACGCCAGAGCCGATCGAAACAATGTGAAAGTGGAGGTAAAAACCAGTGGATTGACCACCTTTTATGATGTCAATTCAGCGGCCAAATTCAATATCATCCGCGACGTCGACGCCCGATGCCGGTATGGCGCCGAACTGGCCTGGGCCTATGGTCCTCTGCTTATTTGGGGGGAATACATCAATCTGCTCTTCTCCGATGTTCAAACCAGTGATGCGGCGTTTGACATCAACATAAAGGAACATTACGGGGCGCTGCTCTGGATGATTACCGGAGAGGAACCCACGCTCAAGGATGGGGTTATCCAGGCAATCCGCCCACGTCGAAGCCTCTGGCAGGGAGGATGGGGCGCCCTGGGGCTGGCGTTTCGTTATGATCACTTCGACGGGGGCGATGAGACTTATGAGTACCTGGTGGAGCCTGGCGTTTCGGTTCAAAAAGCGACGGGCTACACGATCGCCTTAAACTGGTATCTCAACCCTTATATTCGCCTGCTGATCAATGCCACGAGGACCCGGTTTGACCGGCCCCTGTTGATTGCCAAGGATTCCCTCACCGGGAAAGCCATATACAGCGACCGTGAAGATGTCTTGACGGGCCGCATTCAACTTCAATTTTAGCCTGGGGTTCGAACTGTAAACAAGAAAAATCTTAGTAAAATTAGGAGGAAAACATGAAAAAACTTGCAGCGATTCTGGTGGCCATATTCATGGTCGTGGTGACGGTATCGGTGGTTTTGTCCGCCTACCATCATGAGGGAGAAAAGGATTCACCCAATTTTCTGGCGCAATTTCCGGATATGGCGGGCACCAAACTGGATCACTGTGCCCTCTGTCATACGGGAGGAAAATACGAACAGAGACCGGGTAAATGGGTGAGTATGGGGAGCTGTCAGTGGTGTCATTACAGTTACGGGTATGACGGGACCGGCAATATCGTGGATACGCTGAATGCCTACGGGCTGGATTATCTGGTCAATGGCCGGAATCAGAGCGCCTTCACCGCCATCGCGAACAAGGATTCGGACGGGGATGGGTACAGCAATGCCGTTGAGATTGCCGCGATTCACTACCCGGGCAACGCGGAGGATAACCCCGCCAAGGTACCGGCGCCGAGCCGTGTCTATACCAAAGCCCAGCTGGAGGCCATGAGTCAGCATACCCAGTTCCTGCTCATGAATACCAGTCGGTCCGGTGACTTCTATGCCGAGTATACGGGTGTTCCAGTTGAGGATCTGTTGAAGGACGCGGGTGTCCTGGGTTCTGCATCCGGCATTACGGTATTTGCCCCGGACGGTTGGTCCGACTATCACCCCATTGAAGCGGATCCGGACCCTGATCTTTATCATGTGAACGGGCTCTATCCCGAGGCCTTGTATTACTATGACACTCAGGCGGACACGGCCGTTAATGTCACGGATGGCTGGTGCGATTACGGCGCTCCTTCCTGTGCGGGGCGGAATCATCTGGACGCCATCGTGAATGAAAACGGGCTGAAGATGATTCTTGCCTATCAACGTGAAGGACAGAACATGGAACCTGGTATATTAGGCGATGACAACAAACTCTCGGGGGAAGGTCCGTTTCGAATCGTACCGCCTCAAAAAGTGACCTCTCCGCCGGATCAGAGCAGCACTGCGGCCAATCAGGACGTCATCTGGCCCTACCATGAGGAGTGGGACCACAATGCCGGTTCCTCCACCCGCACTGTGACCATTATCCGGGTGGAACCGCTGCCCGAAGGCACAACGGATATTGATCTACTGGAAGCCGGCTGGAAATATGTGGATGAAGAAAAGATTATCGTTTACGGAGCTATCGCCGATACCAATCCGCCTGTTGCGGATATCAAGGTCAATGGCCGGGATGGCCTTGCCACGGTTTCGAGCAGTGATTCCATTTCAATAACCGTCGCGCTTGCCGCCGGCAGCCGGCTCGGACAGAAGGCCGACTGGTGGGTCGCTGCATATACGCCGAACTTTGGGTGGTTCACGTATGTCTATGCCCTGGGGAATTGGACTTCAGGGGTTGCGCCGTGCGTTCAGACGGGGCTGTTCAATTTGTCGCCTGCCGTAGAAGTCTTTAATGGCAGGCTGCCTGTGGGTTCATATGATTTTCATTTTGCCGTCGACAGTAATGCCGATGGTCAACCGCAGGGCACCTGGCATGATACCGTCTCGGTGACCGTGCAGTAGTCCGTGTACGCAAATTATGGCACGGAAGGCAGGGACATGATGTCCCTGCCTTCGGGACCCTGGTGGGGATTGGATAGAGTGTGGCTGTAAAAGTGCAGGATTGAGGTCCTCACCTACAGATCAACGCCGGAAACCCCAAAATAACTCGACAGATGCTCCCGAAGTGATCCCGGCTTGGCAATGAGCAGGTGCGCCAACCGGTGAGGAACCCGTACGGCAACCGCGCATTCAGGCAGGCAACACCCGCTTCTCAATCGAAATAGGTTTGGAATGGCTCCGGGATCTTGCTTTTGTCAACCTCGAAAAGCTCGATGAGGATCTCATCAGGGGCGGGTACCATGATGTATTTCCAGAATCCAAGATCTGTAATACCCTTTTTCAGGTCGCCCCCATCCGCCCTCAGTTTGTTGACAACAGCCTCGATATCGTCTGTCTGGATTCCGAAATGATGGATGCTTCCTCTGACAGGGTGTTTAGGAGGCTGATCATAAAAATGGATCCGGCCGTTTCCGATCTTCATGAACACGTTTCTGGCGCCCGCAACCTCCATATCGAGAACAACTTCACCACCAAATGTATCTTCATAGAAGCGGACGCTCTTTTGGATATCTGAGGCAAATATATGGACGTGATGGATGTGATTCATAGAGAACCGTCCAACTTATCGGCGACCGGCGTTTTGCAGACCCGACACCGTTGTGCCCCTCTGAAGAGCGGCTGACCGCACGAAGGGCAGTGATATCGCTCACATTCTGCACGCGCCCATTCAACGCTCCCTTTTTCATCACCGTAGTCGGCCGCTTTCTCTCGCCACAGGGTAATCGCCCGTTTCATGACCCGTACGCCCGTGGCAAAAGGGAAATTCTCGATCATGCTGCAGGGCCACTCGTCACACTGATGACAGGAGTAGAATCCCTTTGATTGGACGCAGTCCCGGATGGTGCACTGTTTGCAGTAACTATAAAGGGTGTCCGATGCATCAGACTGCATGCAACCAAGGCATTTGGTTTCCTCGGGGCGTGTCCCGTACAGATTTCCCATGAGGGTCCTGAATTTCTCGTTTTGATCCCGTGTGGCGATGTAAACGCCGCAGGCCCCGCAATAGAGACCGCACGGGGCCATCAGATCCTTATTGGAAAATTCTTCTTCAGTCCATCCTTCCATCGGTCTTTTCTCCTGTATCCTTGCAAGAGGCTCGGGCACTCCGGGGGCCGCTTTTACCCTGCGCCTTACACCTCATGCCTATATCTCTATTATCAAGTTCCTGTCTTCAATGCGGACCGTGTACGCGTCAACAGAGCGCTTCGCAGGACCGGCGAGGACCTTGCCCGAATAGTCATAGGCCGATCGGCCGATGCTGCAGCACTGAACCCGCTGTGTGCCGGGAACCGGATCCAGGCGGCGGCCTGCGTGGGTACACCGGTTTTTGAAGGCATAGTAGCGATCATCGTTTGTGTGGATGATGAGGAGGCGGTGGGAAAGGCCTTTCTTTCTCTCAAGACGGACGGATCGGTTTGGTCCGGCAAGTTCGGGTACACGGTCGAGATCCACCACGACTCTGTTGTCGTGAAAGGTCCAGCAGCTATCGTCTGCAGGCGGCTTTGTGGCGCATATTCCAAAGAGACGCTGAAAAATATTCCGTCGAAGGGTCCCGGACGTCATGATTTCAAATGCCTCCAGCATTTTTGAGTTGCAACCCATTCCGCAGCGCGGAATCCCGGATCAGACGGCGCAGTCCGCGGTATCCCCTGCCAGCTTTGAAAGCCCATGATCGAGGGCGGGAAGCACCACGGAAAGATTCTCTTCAGCCCCGCGCGGGCTCCCGGGAAGATTGATGATGAGCGACGCCTTCCTGACCCCGACCATTGCACGGGAAATCATGGCATGGGGGGTTTTTTTAAGGCTTTCCGCACGCATGGCCTCTGCCATCCCCGGCACCGGGTAGTCAATGACTTCTTCCATGGCCTGGGGCGTTACATCCGTGGGACTGAGTCCGGTTCCTCCGGATGTAACGATGAGTGAAAGACGATCCTTGTCCACCCATCTGACAAGCGTATCTGCAATCTGTTGCCGGTCATCGGGGACAATGTCCTGTTTGACGACATCAAACCCATGGCACTCGAGAAGTCGAAGGACAACCTTCCCGCTCTCATTCTCCCGCAGCCCCCTGGCCCCTCTGTCACTGATGGTCAGGATTCCGGCCCTTATTTTCGTGCCCATGGTCCCGTTCTAATCCGCTTCCCTGGCGGCGGCGATCACCTTTTCTGCCAGCTGTGCAGGCATTTCCTCGTAATGAGAATGCTCCATTCGGAAGGTGCCCCGGCCTCCTGAAAGGGCATTGAGATCCAGCGCATACTTGAGGACCTCTGACATGGGCACCTGGGCCTTGATGACCTGATATTTTCCCTGTGAATCCATGCCAAGGACCCTTCCCCTCCGGCCGTTGAGATCCCCCATGACATCGCCCATGACATCTTCGGGTACGGTGATTTCCAGTTTCATGATGGGCTCCAAAAGGGTCGGGGCGGCCTGTTGTAAAGCCTTTTTCAGACACATGCTCGCCGCTATCTTGAAGGCCATCTCCGAGGAATCGACCTCATGGGATTTCCCGTCGTAAAAACGCACTTTCAGGTCCACGACCGGATAGCCTCCAAGGGTGCCGCTCGTAAGCGCTTCATGAAGACCTTTTTCAACGGCAGGGACAAAGTTCCGGGGTACGTTCATGCCTGTCAGGGCCTCGTCAAACTCAAATCCCGTATCCGGTTCCAGCGGGGATACATCGAAATGGACTTCGGCAAACTGTCCTCTGCCGCCGGACTGTTTTTTGTGCCGGTAGACAACACCGTTCGCCGGTTTTTTAATCGTTTCTCTGTAAGGCACCTTCACCGGTTTCAGATTGACCTCAACGCCGAATTTCCTTGCCAGCCGCTCACAGGTCGTCTCCAGGTGTATCTGGCCGGTTCCGGACAGGATCACCGCGGCCGACGCCTGATCCCTCTGCAGTTTGAGCGTGGGATCTTCTTCGAGGAGTTTTGCAAATGAGCTGAAGACCTTGTCCTCACTCCCTTTCACCTTGGCCTCCACGGAGTAGGATATGACAGCCGGCAGTCCTTCAGTGGGCGTATAGATGATGGGATCGCTTGCAGCGCAGAGGGTGTCTCCGGTGCTGGTTTCCTTGAGTTTGGCAACCCCGATGATATCTCCGGGTCCAGCCGACTCGATGGGCTGTTGTTTCTTCCCTTCCAGTACCAGGAGCTGCCCCAGTTTTTCCTTGGCCTCCTTGTTGGCATTGTACACCGTCGAATCGGATTCCACTGTACCGGAGAGGACTCGCATGAGGGTAAGTTTCCCGGCAAAGGGATCCGCAACCGTCTTGAAGACAAGGGCTGAAAAGGGGGCATCCCCAGCAGGGGCCCTTTCGATAATGTCTTCTCTGCCTGGAGCAGTCCCCTGCCTGGGCGGTCTTTCCGCGGGAGAGGGGATCCCCTGAACGATCAGGTCCGTCAATTGCGCAACGCCCATGTTCGGCAGGGCAGCACCGCAGACGATCGGAACCACTGCTCCGGATTTGATTCCCTGAACAAGGGTCCCTTCGATCTCCTGGTCTGATAGGACCTCTCCTTCCAGGTACTTCTCCATGAGATCGTCGTTCACCTCCACAATATTTTCAATCATTGTCTCTCGCCATTCACCGACAACATCCTCCATATCGGGAGGAATCTCGACGCTATCGAATTTTCCACTCCCGTCCCTGGTGAAGACAACGGCCTTTTTTCTCACCAGGTCGACCAGCCCGGAAAAGTTGCTTTCTGAGCCAATAGGGAGGAAGAGCGGGGTTGTCTTGATTTCAAAAACACGGGAGACCTCTTCAACGACCTTGAAAAAATCTGCCCTTTCTCTATCCATCTTGTTGACGAAGATGATTTTCGGAAGCTTCTGTTCCTGGGTAAAGGCCCATACCTTTTCTGTACCGACCTTTACGCCTGCTGTGGCGTCAATAAGGACGACGGCTCCGTCGGCCGCCTGAAGCGAGAACTTGGTGTCGGAAAGGAAGTTGTCATCGCCCGGGGTGTCAATGACATTAATGACGTGCTTTTTCCAGTTGCAGTGGTGAAAAGCGGCACTCAGGGTGGCCTTTCTCTTTATCTCCTCCGGCTCAAAATCGAAATTAGACGTACTGTCATCTACCTTGCCGAGCCTCGTTGTTGCCTTTGCATTGAAAAGGATCGCTTCAGCCAGAGAGGTTTTCCCCGAGCCCCCATGTGCGATGAGAGCGATGTTTCTCAATTGCTCACTTTTTTTGTCCATAGTCAGAAACCCTTTCGTGATGAATAGTGTGTTGCTGGTTATATTAGCACAGTTGGGGCCATCTTGGACCCCTTATACGGAATCACGCCGAATCCCGATGGATCTGACCAGATCCATATTGAGGTCTTTATGCCTCAATACAAGGACTCCGTTACGAAGAGCAGGCAGGCCTATCTTTGCACGGGGGTTACGTGGCCTTCAAAACTAAAAAATTGGTAACACTTCAGCCATCTGAAAACATGGCAGGAGGCCCATGGGGCGCCTTTTTCAAGGGCGGCATCCATAAGGGACCGCAGCGCCCGGGACCGGCCCTTTCGGATGGGCATGCCCATTGTTTGGAGGCAGCTGGATCGACTGCCCGATGAAAGGGCACACCCGGCCCCGGAACTGACCGAATTTCGCCGCGCATGCTGCCGTTCGCACGAGCGATGGAAAGAGTATGCAGCCCTTGAAAAAGGCTCCCCATGGGCCGAACCGGGTGCGAACCTTTTATCAAAAAGAGTTACAAAAATGATAACACTTTCGTCATCTGAGAATAGGGCAAGGGGTCCATGGGCCGAACCGGGTGCGATCGATATTATCAAAAGGCTGAAGCGTTACAAAAAATTAGAATTACACCAACATCTGAATCAAAGTCAAGCCAAGAATTTAGGGGGACTTTTTTTAATTGCCAATTTCAAGAAATGTGTTATTCTTATAGCTTATGGGTGGGAATTGCCAACAATCTTATCCGGGAAAAGCGGAGTAGACCCATCTTGTTGCTTCACGACGGAATCGCGCTTTTTGTGGCTTACCTGAGAGATCAAAAGGGTTATTCTCAACATACCGTGAAGAGTTATGTGACTGACCTGGGCCAATTTTCAGAATTTTGTTTCTCAAAAGGCGGCACATCGAATCAGGATGGCCGCGGCGAGTTTGACATTCAGGCAATTGATTCTTTTACCGTACGGGAATATGTGGGAAGTTTATACGGCAAGCTGCGACGGTCGTCCATCGCCCGAAAGCTTTCCGCTGTCCGTTCATTCTTTCTCTTTCTCGAAAAAGAGGGTCTGAACCGTACAAACCCGGCCGCTGACATTGCAACGCCCAAACTGGAAAAGCATCTCCCCGCATATCTGCCGGTGGATGATGTCTTCAGGTTGCTTGGGCGGCCGAATCGTGAAAAGCCCCTCGGTCTGAGAGACCTGGCTATCCTGGAGGTACTTTATTCCTGCGGGATCAGGGCCGGAGAACTCGAGGGTCTCAACATGGGCAGCGTCGATTTTGATCAACGGCTGATCAAGGTCAGGGGGAAGGGGGACCGCGAGAGGATTCTGCCGATCGGACGCCAGGCATTGTCGGCTGTCAAAGACTACTTGCATGGCAGCTACGAAATGCGGAGAAAAGCGGGCGGACTTTCACGGCAAAGCCCGCTTTTTATCAATTTCCGGGGTGGACGTCTTTCGGTCCGAAGCATCGGCAGGATCATCAAGAGATATGTCAAGGAAGCAGGGCTGACCAGTGAGATCAGCCCTCATTCCATGCGACATACCTTTGCGACCCATCTGTTGGACGGGGGGGCAGATCTCCGCTCGGTTCAGGAGCTGCTGGGGCATGCGAGCCTTTCGACCACCCAGAAATACACCCATGTCAGCGTGGACAGGCTGATGGAGGTGTACGATAAGGCACATCCCAGGCGTTAGGAGCTCAAACGCCACAACAATTGCAAATGCTATTCGGGGACGCATTTATGACGCGACATCGTGCAGATAGGCTGAGGTCCACAACGGTTCTTGCCGTCATGAAAGACGGTAAGAGCGTTATGGCCGCCGACGGCCAGGTCACCCTTGGTGAAACCATTATGAAACATAAGGCATCGAAGATTCGGCGTATGTACAACGACAGCGTTCTGGTCGGGTTTGCAGGGGCAGCGGCCGATGCCTTTAACCTGTTCGAAAGGCTGGAGGGTAAGCTGGAGGCCTATAACGGGAACCTGGTCCGGGCCGCCGTGGAACTGGCAAAGGATTGGCGAACCGATAAAATACTGCGGAAACTGGAGGCCCTTCTGCTTGCCATGGACAGGGAACATATTCTCGTGATATCCGGTACCGGGGACGTCATTGAACCGGACCAGACTGTTGCGGCCATCGGTTCAGGCGGTCCCTATGCCGTTTCTGCCGCCCAGGCACTGGTGGCTCATTCCGAACTGGACCCGGCAACCATTGCGGCTGAGTCCATGAAGATCGCCGCCTCGATCTGTCTCTATACCAATGACCAGATTACGGTATGCGAATTGGATGCATAGATGTTCCCGACCGCCGCTGCAACCTGGGCGGGGCTGCAGCCTGGCGACCCCCTTTTGTTTTATCTTGTCCGTCGGGGGCAGGATGGGAAGAAATTAACCGTAGGTTTTTGTTCTGAAATTTACAGCAGCCCGTGGATCGCATGAGTGCGGGCGCGGTAACCGTGAGGTAGGGATGATAGAGGGTGTTGAAGAAAACGAGCAGTTGGTCGAGGTGTTGACGCCGAGAGAGATCGTGTCGGAATTGGATAAGTATATCATCGGTCAGGACCAGGCAAAACGTTCTGTGGCGATAGCTTTGAGAAACAGGTGGCGAAGACAGCAGGTCCCGCCGGAACTGAAGGATGAGATCGCGCCGAAGAATATCATCATGATAGGACCCACGGGGGTGGGGAAAACAGAGATCGCCAGGCGATTGGCCCGTCTTGCCAACTCGCCGTTTCTCAAGGTTGAGGCAACCAAGTTCACCGAAGTCGGTTACGTTGGCAGGGATGTGGAATCCATGATCAGGGATCTGACTGAACTCGCTGTCAACATGGCCAAGAAGGACGAGCAGGAAATCGTCAAGCCGAAGGCGAGGGAACTGGCTGAGGAGCGATTGCTTGACATTTTGCTGCCGAAAAGAACCGAAGAGGTTCATGAGGAGGAAGAGGGCGACAAAGAACGGATATTGGAGGTGGTGCGATCCGACAAGCCGGAAAACTCGACGCGTGAAAAGCTGCGGAGAATGCTGAAGAGCGGGAAGCTGGACAAGCGTTATGTGGAACTGGAGGTTGCCAACACCGCCATGCCGATGGTGGAGATCTTTTCCAGTGCAGGTCTCGAGGAAATGGAGTTCAATGTCAGGGAAATTTTCGAAAATATTCTCCCTGCGAGGAAGAAGAAGCGACGGGTCAAGGTTCCCGAGGCCCTGGAAATTCTTTTCCAGGAGGAATCCCAGCGCATCATCGATATGGATAAAGTGATTGAAAAGGCAATCAGGGTTACAGAGCAGAACGGGATCATCTTTTTAGATGAGCTGGACAAGGTGGCGGGTTCCGAGTCGTCCTATGGTCCTGATGTTTCCCGAGAGGGGGTTCAGAGGGACCTCCTGCCGATTGTGGAGGGATCCACTGTTGCGACAAAATACGGGATGGTGAAGACGGATCATGTACTGTTCATTGCAGCGGGCGCTTTCAACATCAGCAAACCCTCTGATCTGCTCCCGGAACTCCAGGGGAGGTTTCCGATCCGGGTTGAACTGGATTCCCTTTCCATGGAAGACTTCATACGGATCCTGCTGGAGCCGAAAAACGCGCTCATTACACAGTACGAGGCTCTCCTTGCCACGGAGGGGATTGAGCTCATATTTGAGGAATCTGCGGTCAGGGAGATTGCCAGCATGGCAAGCAAGGTAAACGAGCGTACGGAGAATATCGGGGCACGTCGACTTCATACGGTCATGGAAAAACTGGTGGATGAGATATCGTTTGACGCGCCGGATATGACGGTCAAGAGCGTAACGATCAACAAGGAGTATGTGGGCGAAAAGCTGGCGGATATCCTGGAGGACGAGAACCTGAGCAGGTACATACTGTAGAAAAGCGAATCGAGGAAGTGTGAATCCCGGAACCGGTGAATTGAATATGTTCAGACATTTAACTTATTGAATTTTAGTAGGTTAAAATAATTTTTCAATAAGATACTTTAAGGTAAGCCTGATGATTCCTGACACTGACAGGGCGCGGGTCTTGATCGAAGCCCTCCCGTACATTCGACGCTTCAACGGGGCTACCATTGTTGTCAAGTATGGCGGGCACGCCATGGTGGACGAGCAGTTGAAACAGGATTTTGCCCTGGATATTATCCTCATGAAATATGTGGGGATGAACCCTGTGGTCGTACACGGCGGGGGCCCCCAGATCGGCGATTTCCTGAAGAGACTCTCTATCGAGTCGGAATTTGTTGACGGGATGAGGGTTACGGACCGGCAGACCATGGACGTCGTGGAGATGGTTCTGGTGGGCAAGGTCAACAAAGAAATTGTTGCCCTTATCAACAGGAACGGCGGCAGCGCTGTTGGACTGTCGGGGAAAGACGGAAACCTGATATGTGCGAGGAAAATGAAATATCTCAAGAGCCGGGGGGAAGATCAGGCGCCTGAGATCATCGATATGGGTATGGTGGGCGAGATTACGGCTGTCAACGCCGGCATCCTGCTGAGCATGATGAAAAGTGAGTTTATCCCGGTCATCGCTCCGGTCGGCGCGGGCGATGAAGGGGAGACCTACAATATTAATGCGGATCTGGTGGCAGGCGCCATTGCCTCGTCCCTGAACGCCAGGAAACTGGTTCTGCTCACAGATACGGAAGGCGTACTGGATAGAGAAAAGATGTTGATATCCAGCCTGAAAGCCGGTGAGGCACGCGCACTGATGAAGGAAGGGACCATCGCTGGGGGAATGATTCCCAAAGTCAACTGCTGTCTGAATGCCCTGACCGGCGGCGTCCGCAAGACGCATATTATCGATGGACGGGCGCCCCATGCCATCCTGCTTGAAATTTTTACAAAAGTAGGCGTGGGAACCGAGATCGTGGGATAACCTGTTTCCGGGTGAGCCAGGAAGAACACGCTGATAAGCTCATAAGTTGATAAGCCTGTAAACAAATGAGCCGATGCCTATATCGCTAAACGACTCAATAGCTGAACAGCCGAAAGCTTCGGATGAGGAATCGAAAATGACTGATACGCAGAAGGATATGTCCACCATTCAACTGGCTGACACCTATATGTTCCGGACATATGGCCGGTTTCCCGTGGTTCTGGTGAGAGGTGAGGGATGCCGGGTCTGGGACGAGGAGGGGAACGAATATCTGGATTTCGTGGGAGGTATTGCGGTTTGTGCCCTGGGACACAGTTCCCCCATCGTGACCCGGGTGCTGCAGGAACAGTCAAGAGAACTGGTCCATGTCTCAAATCTCTATTACACGAGGCCACAGGTGGAACTGGCCCGTCTCCTGGTGGAAAACTCGTTTGCCGATCGGGTATTTTTCTGCAACAGCGGGGCCGAGGCAAACGAGGCGGCTTTGAAACTGGCACGCCGTTATGCCCATGAGACATCCGGCCCAAACCGGCATGTGATTGTCTCAATGTACAATTCGTTCCATGGCCGGACCATGGGCACCCTTTCGGCTACCGGCCAGAGCAAGATCCAGGTCGGATATGACCCCCTGCTCGAAGGATTTCGTTTTGTGCCGTTTAATGATATGGACGCTCTTGACCGGGCCGTGGATCTCTCTGTATGTGCGGTCATGCTCGAGCCGATCCAGGGGGAGGGGGGCGTAATCTGCCCGGATCCTGACTATCTCAAGCGGGTTCGGGAACTGTGCAAAGAGCGCGGCGTGCTGTTGATCCTGGACGAGGTACAGGTAGGTATGGGGCGGACAGGCCGGCTTTTTGCCCACGAGAACTATGGCATTACACCCGATATCATGACCCTGGCAAAGGCCCTGGGGAACGGTCTCCCCATCGGGGCGATGCTTGCGACTGAGGAACTGAGTCCGGTCTTCGGGCCGGGAAGCCACGCCACGACCTTTGGCGGAACGCCCCTGCTGACGGCTGTTTCAAGGGCCGTGGTGAGCAGCTTGCTGGAGGACGGATGGATCGGGCATGCTGCAAAAATGGGCGCTTATTTCAAGGGAAGACTGGAGGACCTTGGCCGGAAGTATGATTTCATTAAAGAGGTCAGAGGCATGGGCCTGATTATCGGCATGGAACTGAAAGGCCCGGGTGCGCCGGTGGTGGACGCATGTCTGAAACAGGGATTTCTGATCAATTGCGCCCAGGAAAGTGTACTCCGCTTCATCCCTCCCCTTATCGTGAAGGAGGACGAGATTGACCGGCTGGTCGCAGGGCTTGACAGGATTTTTGAGGGAATGGAAAGCTGAATATCAACAGAACCATTGAGGGCAGGAACACACGGAGAGCTGAATTGAGCGAAGAGATCAAAAAAATCGTGCTGGCGTATTCAGGGGGCCTGGATACATCTGTCATTCTAACCTGGCTCAAGGAAACCTATGGCTGCCCTGTGGTGGCCTATGCCGCGGATCTGGGGCAGGGTGAAGAAATCGAGGGCATCAGGCAGAAGGCTCTGAAAACCGGGGCCGATGAGGTTGTGGTGGATGACCTGAAAGAGGCGTTTGTCAGGGATTTCGTCTGGCCGGCACTGCGGGCAAACGCGGTTTATGAATCGACTTATCTCCTGGGGACTTCCCTGGCACGCCCCCTCATTGCCCGGGGTCAGGTTGAGGTGGCCAGGCGTACGGGGGCCGATGCGGTCAGCCATGGCGCTACCGGAAAAGGGAATGATCAGGTGAGGTTTGAGCTTGCCTACATGGCACTGGAGCCGGGCCTTAAGATCATTGCACCGTGGCGTATCTGGGATTTCAGGGGGCGTGAAGATCTCATGGCCTATGCCCGCTCCAGAGGCATTCCGGTGCCGGTGACCAGGAAAAAGCCCTATTCCAGCGACCGGAATCTGCTGCACATCAGTTTTGAAGGCGGGATGCTGGAAGATACCTGGGCCGAGCCCCCGGAAGACATGTTTGTGCTTTCCGTTTCACCCGAGAACGCCCCTGATCGACCCGAATATGTGGAAATCGGGTTTGAGAGGGGAAATCCGGTCTCCGTGAACGGTGAGCCTCTGTCGCCTGCCGACCTCCTGGAACGACTCAATGAACTGGGAGGGAAAAACGGCATTGGCCGTATCGACATGGTGGAAAACCGATATGTGGGGATGAAATCGAGGGGTGTTTATGAAACGCCCGGGGGAACCATACTCAGGGCGGCCCATATCGCCATGGAGTCCATTACTCTTGACCGGGAAGTGATGCATATCCGGGACGGGCTGATTCCGAGATATTCGGATATGATCTACAATGGATACTGGTTTTCACCGGAAAGGGATATGCTGCAGGCCCTGGTCGATGAGACTCAGAGAAACGTTGCCGGCATGGTGCGATTAAAGCTCTACAAAGGGAACTGCGTCGTTGCAGGAAGAAAGTCCGGAACATCCCTGTATCACCCTGGTTTTGCCACGTTTGAAGAAGATGAGGTTTACAGGCAGCAGGATGCCGAGGGATTCATTCGTCTCAACGGCCTTCGCCTCAAGATCGCCCGACTTCTGAGGCGTAACGTTTCCGGGTAGCCTGGCTGTTTGCAATGCAGGGGCAGACCGGATGCAACCGGATCTGGGAGGGGATTTGGCATGACAAAGAAGGTTTGGGGGGGTCGTTTCAACCAGGACACAGATGCCCTGGTCAACCGGTTCAATGCCTCAATCGGTTTTGATCGCCGTCTTTACGCCTACGACATTCAGGGGAGCATTGCCCATTGCCGTATGTTGGCGGCAAAAGGGATCATAACGGATGAAGAGTCCACGACCATTGTGGAAGCCCTTGGGAAGGTTCAGCGTGAGTTGGATCATGGCGAATTCTCTTTTGATGACGATTATGAAGATATCCATGGTCTGATTGAAAAAGCGCTGGTGGACAAAATCGGCGCCTTAGGGGAGAAGATCCACACAGGAAGAAGCCGTAATGATCAGGTCACCCTGGATGTGCGTCTTTATGTAAGGGATGCGACCAGGGACCTTGTCGAATTAATTGAAGGCAATCAACGTGCACTGGTAAGCCTGGCAGAAGCGAATCTCGATATCATCATGCCCGGGTACACCCATCTGCAAAGGGCACAGCCCGTTCTCCTGGCCCATCATCTCATGGCCTACCATGAGATGTTCAAGAGGGACCGTGCGCGCTTTCAGGGAAGTCTCGAACGGGTCAATGTCATGCCGCTGGGAAGCGCGGCCCTTGCCGGTTCCACGTTTGACCTGGACAGAAAAATGGTGGCTCAAGAATTGGGTTTTGACCATATTTCTCGAAACAGCATGGATGCGGTCAGCGACAGGGACTTTGTCCTGGAATTCCTTTTCAATGCCGCTGTTTTGATGATGCATACGAGCCGTCTGAGCGAAGAACTGGTGATCTGGTCCAGCCAGGAGTACGGATTTGTGAGCATATCGGATGCATTTTGTACGGGCAGCAGTATCATGCCGCAAAAAAAGAACCCGGATCTGCCTGAGCTTATCCGGGGAAAAACCGGCCGGGTATACGGGCATCTCATGTCTCTCCTGACCACGATGAAAGGGCTTCCCCTCACCTACAACAAAGACATGCAGGAAGACAAGGAAGCCTTGTTCGATACATTGGACACGGTCCAGATTTGTCTCGAGGTGATGCTGCGGCTGATAGGAGAAATCTCTTTCAACAAGGAAAGGCTGAACCAGGCCGTACAGACGGGTTTTCTGGTAGCGACGGACCTGGCCGATTATCTCGTGCGGAAGGGAGTCCCCTTCCGCCAGGCCCATGAGATTGTGGGAAAAATGGTTCTCCTTGCCATGAGCCAGGGAAAGGAACTCCATCAACTTACGCTCAGTGAAATGAAAGGTTTTTATCGGCAGATCGGTGAGGATGTCTATGAATGGTTGGATCCCCTGGGATCCCCGGCCAGAAGGAACAGCCCGGGTGGGACCGGGCCGGACATGGTCAGGCGAGAGATTGATGAGGCAAAGAAAGCACTGGGAATGGATGATGAAAAGGATCCTGCCGACCCATGACTTCAGTGAAGAAAGGGCGGTGGCCGTTACCCGGATGCCGGTGCATTGGCTGTTTCTTTTTCTTTCGGCCGTTCTTGTAGCAATTTTTCCTGCATGCGGAAAAAAGGGTCCCCCTTTTCTGCCCGAAAAGGCGATGACGGCGAAAGCGGATCGCCTGACAGCCAAATGGGTCGATGGAGAGATCAGACTGGAGGGATCCATAGAAGGCGATGATCAGCAATCGGATATAACCGGTTGCACGATTTATCATGCCTGGTATGACAGCGACCATGCGCCCTGCGACGGCTGTCCCGTTGAGATGTCGGTTTTCACAGGCACAACCGACACGACGATCTTCGGGGATCGCTTTTCCTGTGTCATTCCTTCAGTAAAAACGGAGGGTATATGGTTTTTTGAAGTTCGCCTGACCAACAGCCGGGGCGCCGTCGGGCCCCCGTCCGAGAGGGTTCATTTGAAAATTGAAGATTGACGCATTCGTAAAAAGCCGTCATACCGTTGAATCCCGCCAAATGGCGGGACGGGGTCCAGGGGTTTCATAACCAGTTGAGAACACTGGATCGCGGCTCCCGGATCAGATTCCGGGGCAGGCTTCACCGGAATGACGGAAAGAGAATATTTTCGACTTTTTACGAGGCCATCACTATTCTCTATTCATTATTCACTATAGAAGATGCATCACTTTCAATATGTAGACAATGTTTTGCACGCCGAAGGTGTGCCTGTGCCGGCTATTGCACGGCAAGTGGGTACGCCGTTCTATCTCTATTCCCATGCCACGCTGAAACAGCATTTTGAGGCGTTTGACGGCGCCTTCAGCGGCATGAGCCACCTGACATGCTTTTCAATGAAGTCCAACTCCAATATGGCCATCCTGAGGCTTTTTGCCCTGATGGGAGGTGGTGTCGATATTGTTTCAGGGGGGGAGCTCTACCGGGCGCTGAAGGCGGGGGTTAACCCCTCAAGAGTCGTCTATTCAGGTGTGGGAAAAGCGGCATCGGATCTTGAATATGCACTGAAATCCGGTATCCTTATGTTCAATGTGGAATCCGCCCAGGAAATTCAGAAGCTGAACGAGGTGGCTGAAAAAGTCGGGAAAAGAGCGAGGGTGGCGATTCGGGTCAATCCGGATGTGGACCCGAAGACCCATCCCTACATCTCCACCGGCCTGAAGGAAAACAAGTTTGGTATCGATATCAGCGAAGCCGTTGAACAGTATTCGGTCGCAGCGAGCCTGAAGGGTCTCGATGTGACCGGTGTCTCCTGTCATATCGGCTCGCAGCTCACACAGGTGAGTCCCTTTGTGGACGCCTTGAGAAAGCTCAAAAAACTGATCGAACGTTTGAGGGAGATGGGTATAACGATCGGGTATCTGGACCTGGGAGGGGGGCTGGGGATCACCTATGACAAAGAAGATCCGCCGCATCCCCGGGATTACGCCCGGGAGGTTCAGGCGGAACTGGGAACAACAGATGTGACGCTGATTCTGGAGCCGGGCCGTGTCATTGTGGGCAATGCAGGGATCCTTGTCGCGAAGGTCCTCTACGCCAAGGCTACCCGGGAGAAGATGTTTTTTGTGGTGGATGCGGCCATGAATGATCTCATGCGGCCAAGCCTCTATGATTCGTATCATGGGATTCAACCGGTTTACATCCGGGGCCGTGGCAGCGTAAGGGCCGATATCGTCGGCCCCATCTGCGAGTCCGGGGACTTCCTGGCAAGGGGCAGGGATGTGGAAATTTTCGAACCGGGTGACCTTCTGGCGGTCATGAGCGCAGGGGCCTACGGTTTCAGCATGTCTTCCACGTATAATTCACGACCCAGGATCTGTGAGGTGATGGTCAAGGAAGATCGTTACTATACCATCCGGGAACGGGAGCGGTTCGAAGATCTGATCCGCGGGGAGAGGATGCCCGATTTCCTGACAGAGAACGGAAACGCGCACGAGGGGAATAAAGATCTATAATGGACCCGGTCGAGTTTTGGAAGATGAGCGGCAGCGGCAATGATTTCATCGTGATCGACAACCGTGACGGCCGCATAAAGGAAGAAATGATTTCCCGGCTGGTTGAGAGAGCGTGCCGGCGGCGTATATCGGTCGGCGCGGACGGTGTCATTTTTGTCATCCCGTCGAAAACGTATGACTTTGGGTGGCGTTTCTTCAATGCCGATGGAAGGGAGGTGGAGATGTGCGGCAACGGAGGGCGTTGTGTCTCCCGTTTCGCCTGCTTAAAGCAGATTGCGGGCACTCAAATGACCTTCGAGACGCGGGTCGGACCGGTTTCCGCTGAGGTCAGGGGCCGCATGGTCAAGGTCCTGATGCCAAAACCCATGGCGGCCGCCACGGATATTGACCTGGAATTCCAGGAAGGGTGGAAGCATTGCGATTTTGTTAACACGGGGGTCCCGCATGTGGTCGTATGCGTTGAAGATCTGAGCAGCCACCCGGTCGCAGACCAGGGCAGGGCTATCCGCTATCATGCCCGGTTTTCACCGGAAGGAACCAATGCCAACTTCATGACAAAGGTCGGTCCGAATCGCCTGGCTTTAAGAACCTACGAACGTGGGGTCGAGGATGAGACCCTGGCCTGTGGTACCGGCGCCATGGCATCCGCGCTCCTGGCTGCCATCAGGGGTATGGTGGACTCCCCGGTAACGGTCGAGACCCGTGGGGGTGAGGAACTGATCATCCACTTTGAGAGGGAAGGGGATTCCTTCGGGAAGGTATGGCTTGAGGGGAACACGACCATTGTCTATGAGGGGCGGCTCAACCCCGAGGCGCTCGAAACCTGAAACCCAACCCCGCCTGAGGGCGGGACCGAGATCCAAAATCCAAAATGATGAGACGGGGAGGTTATCATGTTTAGTGGAAGTATTGTGGCGATCATCACGCCGTTCAAAGATGGGCAGGTGGATGAGGAGGCATATCGCGAACTCATCGAGTTTCAAATCACTAACGGAACGCGTGCCATTGTGCCCTGTGGCACCACCGGCGAGTCCGCCACCCTGAATGTGGCGGAACATGGCCGGGTGATCGACGTTGCTGTGGAGGCTGTCAATAAGCGGGTCCCGGTGATTGCGGGGACAGGCGGGAACAGCACCAGTGAGGCCATCGAACTCACGCAACACGCCAAAAAAGCGGGGGCTGACGCGACGTTGCAGGTAACACCCTATTATAACAAACCGACGCAGGAGGGCCTGTATCGGCATTTCAAGGCCATTGCAGAGGCCGTTCCCCTTCCACAGGTGCTTTACAATGTGCCGGGTCGGACCAGCGTCAACATGCTGCCCGAAACAGTGGCCCGCCTGGCGGAGTTGCCGGAAGTGGTCGCCATCAAGGAGGCATCGGGCAACCTCGGGCAGATGGCTGAGATCCTCCGGTTGGCCGGGGACAATATCACACTTCTTTCGGGTGACGACAATGTGACCCTGCCCGTACTTTCCCTGGGCGGCAAGGGGGTCATCTCCGTGATCGCCAATATCGTGCCTAAGGATTCGGCCGATCTGGTGGCCGCATGGGAAGAGGGGCGGGTGAGTGATGCCACAGCCCTGTTTTATAAGCTTTTCCCCCTGTGTCAGGCCATGTTTTTTGAGACAAACCCGATCCCGGTCAAGACATCCCTGGCCCTGATGGGTAAGATCCAGGATGAGATGCGGCTCCCGCTCTGTCAGATGGCGCCGGGCAATCTCGATCGACTGAAGAAAGCGTTGACAGATTACGGGTTGATCTGATCCGAATGCTGCAACGCTGGTCAAAACCATACGGATACCGTCAGGTCATGGCCATCAGCCTTCCGCTGGTGGCCTCCATGGGCTCCATCACGCTGATGCAGTTCACGGACCGTATATTCCTGGCTAACTATTCTGTGGACGCCATCGCGGCCTCCCTGCCGGCGGGCATCGCATCTTTCACATTTATCTCCTTTTTTATGGGGGTGGCCAATTACACCAACGCCTTTGTGGCCCAGTACAGCGGGGCCAGGGCTTTTCATCGAATCGGCGCCGCCCTCTGGCAGGGCATCTGGTTTTCCATTTTTTCGTGGGGTCTGCTGGCGCTTCTGTATTTCATCTCCGAGGACCTCTTCCGTCTGGTCGGGCACTCTCCCGGGGTCCGCGCTCTTGAAGTCACTTACTTTAATGTCCTCACTCTCGGTGCAGGCCTCGCGGTTCTGGGCTCGACCCTGGCCTGCTTCTACACCGGCCGGGGACTGACGTGGACCGTTATGCTGGTCCATATGGCCGGCGCGGCTGTTAATATCCCGCTCGATTACTGCCTCATCAACGGTGCAGGACCTTTCCCCGAACTGGGGATCATGGGTGCGGCCATAGCCACGGTAGCGGCCTACAGCACCATCGTACTGACCCTGGGCATCCTCATCTTCGGCAGAAAAAACCGCGCCCGGTTCGGCACCTGGAAAAACAGGCGACTGGACAAGCCGCTTTTTGCGCGTCTGATGCGCTACGGCATACCCAGCGGCATTCAGTTCTTTCTTGAGATATTCGGCTTCACCTTCTTCATCCAGATGCTGGGAAGACTGGGAGACCTGGAACTGGCTGCCTCCAACATCGTGCTGTCCATCGAGACCCTCGCCTTCCTGCCCATGGTCGGATTCCACATCGGAAATGCTACGCTGGTAGGCCAGGCCATCGGACGCGAACAACCAGAGGGGGGCGTGGAGGCGACCACCAGCGCTCTTCATATTACCCTGGCCTATATGATCCCGCTTGCAGCGGTTTTCATCTTCATGCCCGAGCCCCTCCTTTCCCTGTTTGAAACCGGTGGCCGTCCCGGAGATCAGTACGGGGAAATTATGGAACTCTGCGTCATCCTTATGCGATTTGTTGCGGTTTTCTGTTTTTTCGATGCATTCAATCTCATCTATTCGGGCGCCATCAAAGGGGCCGGCGACACCCGGTTTATCATGTGGACCATTGGGGCGGTCTGCCTGGGCATTATGATTCTTCCGGTCTACGTGGCCGTGGAAGTAATGGGCGCCGGGCTTTACACGGTATGGACTCTCGCCACTGTCTACGCCAGTGCGTTAGGGGTGGCATTCATGCTGCGCTACCGGCAGGGAAGCTGGAAGAAAATGCGCGTGATTGAGTCCCGCGCTCATCTCTGTGAGGCCAAGACTTCCTGACACCGTCAAATGCTTTTCCGGATTGAAAAAGGAGCCTAAAAATGACGGACAATACCTTTCAAAAAGTAGGAAAATCAGAAAAGAGACTGTACGGCCGCCCATGCATTCTCATCTGCGGATACAGGGCCGATGAGCAGGCAGCGATTCTTTCCCTGATTGCATCCTGCGGGCTCTCCGGGCACCCGGTTGTTTTTGCCGGGGAGGACGATGGAGACACCCTCCTCAGGGATATGGTAAGGCTCGAATCCGGAAAGGGCAGGGGACTTTCATCGGGCCTGACCAGGGCGATCATCATGTCCGGGTTGACGGAAAACGAACTGCATTCGCTTCTGTCCTCCTATCGGAAGGAGAAGTTCACACAGCAGCTCTGGGCCACTTTGACGGCGGTCTCAGAGGGATGGACCCTCAAAGAACTTCTTGAAGAGCTTTGTGCTGAGGCAGAGGCATTCAAGAGGAGGCAGGTGGAACAGGAGCGGTAAGAGTGGTGATATTCTCTGATGGACGAAAGTCCTTATGTCATGAGCCCTGACTCACTGTCATAGCGGCTGGAAAAGACGGCAGCCTTTCCCGAAAAGATATTGCATTGCGTCAGGACGTATTCAGCCACCGCCTGCCTCTGGGACACATCCAGTTCATTGAACGCGGCGACCAGCGCCGCTTCGTCCGTTCGGGTGGACAGAACATTCCAGATCTCTTCCACCGTCATGTCAGGAGCGATGTGAATCCCTTTAGATGACGACGGGGCGTCGAAGAGGCTCCGGGCCTGTCGCCTCACCCGCTCAAGACTCTCCTTGAGCCATTCGGATTCCTTTTCAAATGCCTCATAAGAGGCACATGGCCTCGAGACCGGGCACAAGGTTTCGCAGCCGGCAATCTTCAGCCGGATAGCCAGCTGCGCCGATATGCGGGCGCTGCTTTCCGCTGTCGTGGCCATCAATTCAAATAGGTCTTCCACCTCAATTTCCCCTTTTTTCTCTCGGATTCTACCTAATTCACAGGATAAATCAACCTTATTTTCCATGAGATCTATTAGCGGTCTATGGATGACAAGAGCTCTTTATACCCACTCAGCCGATAACTGATCGGCTGGTTGCCAATGAGCCGGAAGATGGTTCAGTCCCCACGGTTCGGGACATATCCGGATCAAACGAACGGCGGCCCTGACCCTCCAAGGGGAATGATAGGGAGACATTGCAGAAACATGGCCGGCTATCAACGCGCTTTGATGAAAATTCACAGCGAGCGCATTTAATAAAAGAGTTCCCCTTAAATTTGGGATATTCTCCATCCCGCTGGTTAAGCAGGATTGTGGGACTCTTTAATTCAGAATTAAGGAAATTTACCAAAAAGCAGCTTGATTTTTTCAAAACCTTTGTTGTATTCGTTCTGTCAGATCAGATTTTGCCGGAACCTGTAACCGCAGCTGTGAGGAGGTTTGCCATGGCGGACCATCCAGACCCCATTTCTCATTTCAGAGAAGTGGGGTTTTGTGTCTTTAGATGGACCTGACAGGTGGGCTTGGGTGATGTGGTGATTGACGGGAAGACCCTGCTCAGGATCGCCGTTTTAACGGCGCTCTTTGCCGGGATAGGGAGGCGGCAAGGTTTCAGGGTCTTTTCCTTACGGCTTATATGTAGATTGCAGAAAGATGGCCGGGTATTCGGTATAAAAAGGCGAGGCGAGCACTCGCGGATCACATTTTAAGATCCTGGGCGTCCCTCAGTTCTATGCGTGGTTATCGGTTTGGACCCGCATTAATCCGTAATTCGCAAACCAAGATGTGACCCCATTCTTTGAGAAAGGAGCGAGCCGTGGTAGAAAAAAGAAGTCTTCCCAAACACGCAATCCTTTATCTTACGGCAATATCCGTGCTGTTGTCTCCGGTCATTGGCCTTGGAGCGACAATCGATGTCCATCCGGGGCAAAAAATCCAGGACGCTGTAAATAGCGCATCTGCTGGAGACACGATTATCGTGCATGCTGGAACGTACACCGAGAACATCGAAGTTAAAAAGCGGCTCACCATAAAAAATGCCGGAGATGGAGGCGTAACCGTCAACGCCGGAAAAGGTTCAGATCCCTGTATCAAAATAACGTCATCCGGAAGCGGCTCAACCATTCAAGGCCTGACACTGTCCGGAGCAACATCAGACGATGGAATACCATTGAAGGTAATGGGAAGTACGGGATTCACGCCAAGCAAGACTACAACCACATCACCGGAAACAACATATTGGATAACGGCGATCACGGTGTTTACAGCGAAGGATCCTATAACCACATCGCCACGAACACCCTGAAAAACACCCAACCAATTGGTAAAGACGCAATCCACATCAAAGGCGACAACAATACATTGAGTGACAAGACGATCGACAATGTTCAACAAGACGGAATCTATCTCCTTGGAAAACAGAACAAAATTTTTGGGTCAAGCCAATACACCCAATCCATATCCAACTGTGCCCAGGCAGGTATCCGGCTTTCTACCGGTGACAGCCCTTTTCAATCAGAGGACGATAACGAAGTCTATAACAACGTTTTGAAAGGAAACTTCGTTGGAATCCATTTGTTATTATCCTCTTCAAACCATATCCACGGCAACAGGATAATCGACCACCATCAGGGGATACATCTGCGGGATTCTGCGTTGAACGATATCTACGGCAACATCGTTAAATGGAATAAAGAGTTTGGAATCATGATACAACAAGTTGTTGACTGCGAACAGAACCTCAACAATATTTACGAGAATCATATTTCGCTTTGTGGAATTGGAATAAACTCTCTCAGGGATAACGCATCTTCGATTCATGATAATACCATAGAGGCAGTAGCCGTTGGAATCGGGTTGGAACGTTCAAAGGACACCACAATCTTTCAAAACAGGATTGCGGTTGATCTAATCGGCATATGGTTCATCAGTTCTTCATCGGATAATGTCAGTTTTAACAGCATATCGAGTTTAGCGGATGCTCTTATGAACACCGGCATTACGATTGAGTCCAGTCTTTTTCCTCCCGGCGATGTAACTGCAGAGAACAACTGGTGGGGTTCTAATGATGATCCGGGGAGTCAAATAAAAGGTCCCAATGTTGACTATACGCCATACCTGGTTTTGAGCGTTGATGCGATCCCTGAAAAAATCTACGATTTCGCCCCCCTGAATACATCGACGATCACGGCAGATTTGTGCCATGATAGTTCCGGCAATTATCATGACCCTGAACACGGTCATGTTCCGGACGGAATACCGGTCGCATTTGGAATTGTAAACAGACCGCATTTGGGAACCCTGAACCCACTTGAACCCCCAACAAGCAATGGCAGCGCCACATCTACCTTCACCGCAACCGGTGTTGGAGATGCTGATATTACAGCGGCCGCCGGCTGGCAGACAGTCCATACATCTGTTGAAATTGATGCATTGTCATATCTCTCGATTACAAAAGCAGCTTCTTCTGATCCGGTCAAGGCCGGTCAAGATATTACCTACACCATAAAAGTACATAACAGCGGGCCGAGCCAAGCAGAAAACGTACAGTTTACGGATACTATCCCACCGCATCTGAATAACGTCCGGTATTCTCTTTTCAGTGAATTCGGACCCTGGGAAAGCTGGCCGCCCGGTTCAGGATACGTGGATCTCGCAACGATAGCAGCCGATCGTGTCAAGAGCGTCTGGATAATCGGATCTGTGGATCCAGGTACACCAAACGGCACAGTCTTAACAAATAGCTCATCCGTAACGTCAACTACGTATCCTGACCCGATTTACACCTCCATAACCACTGCGGTGGCAACCGTGGCCCGTGTCGCGCTCAAAAAAACAGTGAACGATGCAAGACCAAGTGTAGGAGACAGGGTCAGCTTCACGGTGACTGCCACCAATAACGGACCCAGCGAAGCACGCCTTGTTCAGATCGAGGATTTTATGCCCTCTGCGTTCGCAGACGTTGCCATAACGCCATCCAAGGGGATCTATAATCTGGGTGTGTGGTCGATTCCCGCTCTTGTCGTCAATGAACAGGCAACCCTGAGATTGGAGGGAACCGTCACCCGGGAAATGGAATGCAACTTCTACATTAACTTTGCGACCACAAAATTTCCCAACGCCCCGCGGAAAGTCGTGAGCGCCAGCATCACCGTGACATGTCCGGTCCCCACCGTGACCACCCAGGCAGTCAGCGGCATCGGCGCCAGTACCGCAACGGGGAACGGAAATATCACGGATCTCGGTTATTCACACCCGACACAGCACGGCGTTTGCTGGAACACCACCGGAAATCCGACAACAGCGGGCAGCAAAACAGAAGAGGGGCCTGTGAGCGCCACCGGGCCGTTTGCCTCCCAGATGTCAGGGCTGTCTCCCGATACCACCTACTACGTCAGGGCCTATGCAACGGATACGATTGGAACATTCTACGGTAAACAGGTTTCTTTTACTAGCCGTAAGCAGGCCCCAACCATTACGGACTTCAATCCCAAAAGCGGGGGAGCAGGTACCATCGTAATAATCACTGGCACTGACTTCACCGGTACAACAGTCGAATTTGGGGGCACGGATGCGTACAGTTTTACAGTGGATACAACAACGCAAATCACTGCCGTAGTGGGTAATGGGTCGACAGGCAAAGTAACAGTAACCACGGATGATGGGACTGCAACAAGTATTGAAGATTTCATTTTTGATCAACCCATCCAGCCGATCCCAACCCTAAATGAATGGGGAATGATCCTTTTTTGCTTGCTTATTCTCGGCGCTACAGCCATTGTTTTGCGAAAACGGACACTTTCCGGACGTCCATAAAATTATAAGATTGGCAGGGAGTTCCCTGTTGTTATAGTTACGGGTCATTCCCAGACAGGCCCGAATCGACGCGCCGGGAGCGCTTCAGCACATTATGATCAGGGGATCGAGCGAAAAAGGATCTTCCGGGACGATGCGGACAGGAACAACTTTTTGAGTTGCCGGAAGGCGGCCGGAACTGACCGGAGGGGGGCTGATCCGGAGTATGGGGGGCTGGAAGAAAGTCAGGGAGCCGGCTGGGTCCGGGATCCGAGTGAAGGGGGATGAGCGGGTCCTGGGGGACAGCGATTTTGTGCTGGATGTACTGGATGCGTCAACCGGGAGGTTTGAGCGGAAATCTCAACTGAGGTCTCAGGGAGTTATCCTCTCGTGGGTTTCTGAAAGGGTTTCCGGGGTCCCGGGAGTGTATCCTGACTGTATCTATAGACCGGGAAAATATCCTCGTAAACGTCAAGGCCCGGAGTCTGTTTTGTTGCTGGGCCGTACGGGAGCCTGGGACGCGTGCGATCTCTCTTGCAAGGATGCCGGGTCTGACCCGGCCCGCAGTGAGCATCTCCGTGAAACGGGGGCGAACGATTGCCGATGAAAACGGCTTTCGCCTTCCGGATGAACAAAGTAGATAGTATCAGGTTGGAGCAGTTCCGTCAAATTAAGGGAACGCGAATAATAATCCTTTTTCACTCGTCACGCTTTTTGAAGAGGTCCAGAAAGGGCGAGTGTTATCCGCTGCCGAGGTTGAAAAGATTCTCCATACCATCGAGACAGCCGATGTTCGGTATCATCTCTTGAAGGATATCCTTATTATCGGTCTCAATGCCGCCATGCGTTTGGGAGAAATTTTGTCCACAAAGAAATCCCGGGTTGACTTGAAAGAGGGGTTTATTATAGTTCCAACAGCATCTCAGAAGCGTAAGAGGAAAGACAAGAGGATTCCTATGAATAGCGTTGCGGAACGTGTCATAAAGCGTCTTATGAGGCAAAAAACAGGGTCGGAATATCTTATCGTGAATCCGAGAACAGGAACCCGGTTCACAGCGATTCAGAACAGTCGAAACAGAATATTAAAGAAAGCGGGTCTTGAAGGCATTCCTGGTGTTGACAAATTAGGCCTACATGATATAAGACCTACAGTCGCTACAAATTTGGCAAAGGCCGGAAAAGACATGAAATTCATAGCTCAATGTTTGGGCCATAGCGACGTGAGAACATCAGCAAGATATGACCGTTATTCAGATGAGGACCTAAAGGCCGGAGCGGAAATTTTGGTTCAATCTTCTCCTGAAGTCCCGTCAAAAGCCACAACACCAAAACTGGAAGTTGTCAGGGGGTCTGTAACTCGTTGAAATAATTACGCGCCTGTAGCTCAGTTGGATAGAGCAGCGGACTTCTAATCCGCAGGTCGGGGGTCCGAATCCTCCCAGGCGCGCCAGTTAAATCAATAAGTTATATCGCATCTAAAAATCCATAATTCGAAAAATCGGGTTTTGGTCCATAAATGGCCCATAAAAAATTTATGATCATTAATCGCTTTTTTCATGCTCATTCTTTTTTCTCCTGAATGGGCCCTCTCAGACCACCCAGGCTAAATAATTCTAGCCTGGGCTCAAGCTGGCTCTCACCAAAAACCCTATCCTTTTATCCATCCACTGGATCCATTTGCGCAACTCCGCCTCTGTCATATTACGTCAGTTCCATCGGCGTTATCGTTTCGGGCCAGCCCTCCTGAGCCGGGTCATCTCCCTGGAAGACGATCTTCAAGAGTTTCAGGCACCCGCCCAGGGTCGTCAGGCTCTCCTCCAGCTTCCTCTGTCCCCTGGGCCTGTCCTGGCACTTATGGAAATTCAGTGGTTCATTGGCATAAGCCGTCTGATCAAGACATTCCTCGTACCGAGGACAGAATAAATCTCTAAAACCCACCCTGGCGAATGCCAAAGGGGGTGTTCCCATTCAGGTCTGGCCCAGGGATGCCGGATGTCACTTGAAGAATGCGATTGCCTCTCTCAGTTCAGAGAACCGATAGATAATATAATCGGGTGCCACGTCGTCCATATGCTGGCGCCCCTGATTGGAAGCGAAGAATACAGTCTTTATGCCCATTTGTCCAGCCCCGAACACATCACGGTACATGTCGTTTCCCACAAACAGCACTTCATTGGGTTCTGCCCCGACACCATCCAGGGCCGCTTGAAAAAGCCGGGGGTCGGGTTTACGAAATCCGTGGTCGCCCGAGATGACAATGGGGGCGAAATAGCCGTCGATACCGGTGGCCCGCATTTCGGGCATAGCCCAGGCGCTTTGGCCGTCGGACACCACGGCCAAAGAAAAGTCTGTTTTGAGCTCTTCGAGTACAGACTTGACGTCGGGATACAGTTCCAGCCGATGGCGGGAAATGCCCCGGTACATGTGCGCCAGAAACAGGGGCATATCCCCTAATCCTTTCGGATACACTGTTCGGGAAGGATTCAGGTTCCGGATCAGGAACTCCCGCCAAAGGGCTACTGCGTCGAATTCCGGATACTCCTCTCCGCTTGCCTCCTTCTGCTCATCCATGATTCGATAGTATTGCTCCCGGACCTCTCCCCGATGCAGATAAATGCCGTGGTAGGTGAGGAAGTGGCTGACCGCGCGGTAAATCTCGTCAATGCCCTCGTCCGTGTGGATGTTGATAAGCGTTCCATTGATGTCGAAGAGGATACCCTTGATGTTCATGTGATTGCCCCCAGGTTTTCCTTGGCGAGTTCCAAAAGTTTCCGTCGATAGGTCCAATCTACCCAGGAATTGCGGGCGATACGCAGGAGCGTGATGCCCAGGTAGAATGGAATCCGGCGCGTGACAGAGCGGAAGGCCGCCTGCCGGTCCGGGAAGTGCGTGCAGTATTCCCACAGGAAGTGTCCGATGAAGGGTTCGGCCGCCCACGGGTCACTGGTTCCCCGGAAGAAAAAATGTTTCAGTTCTCCGACCAGACGACCGAGGTCGAAGACCCGGTCCGCCCAATTCATACGCTCCAGATCAAAGATCAAGACCTCCCGTCCGGGACCGAACTCGAAGTTGGCGGGCGTGGCGTCGCCGTGTACGAGCACCCGGCGGTCTTCCCACATGCAGCGTCGCCCTCGCCAGGCCTCCCGCAGCCGGTAGATCTCATCGGCTTCGCTGCGGTCCATGCCTCTTTTTTGGACCAGGGATTCAATGAGCCGGCCCGCATATTCGTAAGTGTCCTGGAAGTCAACCGTCCATTCACCCGCGGTGCGGTTGTGCAATGCGGCCAGAAAATCTGCCAGCGCGGAGAGCTTTTGGAAAAGCTTGTTGCGACGGTTGTGCCGGATTGCCTGAAGGATAACCTCATCCAGGGGTTGCCCATCCAAATGTTCCAATATCAGAACATGGTGGAGCCAGGCATTATATCCCAGCGGACGGGCTACCCGGAAAGGCCAGTGGTTCAGGCCCAGCCGTTGCAGGTGGGTCAGGTTGTGGAACTCGGTCTCCGTTGGCGGACGGAGAAGCCCACGGGGCGATCGTCGTCCTGGTGGAAAGAATTTGCCCACCACCCGAAAAGCGCCCCTAACCTCCTCATAAAGATACACGTCTCTGGAAAAGGCAAACTCAAAAACGCGGAACCCGGAAGGCGTTCCATGAACCCCCAATTGGGGGGCGATGTCGAAACGCAGATAGCCCTCCAGCGGATCTTCGGGTGGCAGGTGCCCCATATAACGGATGCGCATCCGTTTATACCCATCCGTGTGGGGGATTCATCGACATAGAAGATGCTCCTCAAGACAAGCCATGCTCGCAGGCGTCCTTTTGAACCACATGATACACCCACAAGGGCCTGGAAACAATCGCTTTTATCAAAACAGCCACCATCGTCCATTGGTTTCAGCGCAACTCGATCTCTTCTGTATCGCCAGAAACTTGCCTATCTTATTGATATTAATTGCTATGTTATCATGAGAGGTCTGCCAGGCATGGCAGATGGACGTAATAGATCAAGAGAATTCTGTGCCAGACGGCTGGCACGCACGAGTAGGTGAATGACCGAGCAACGATTCCTGACGCCTCAATTTTCCTTGACATAACCCAATTTTTTTCATTATTCTGACAGAATACAAACAATCGTCATCTAACCTCTCTCCAGGAGGTTATCTTATGAGAATTCACCTCCAAATGTGCATGCCCTGCTCCTGATAGGGCGCAGTACCCTGTTGGGAGCCCAATGCCTTTTCCAAATAAAGCCAAACCCATCGTGAAATGAAGGAAAGCCACCGGTCTCAAATCCGAAAGGAGGGACTCTACATGTGGTGCATGAACATTCGGTACAAAACCCGTCTGTGGATTATTCTCGCTATCATTGGTTGGTTTTTCCTGCTCCAGCAAGCAGCGTTTGCCTGGAACTGGTCGCAAGGCGTCAAGGACGAGCTGGTAAAACGATCAAGTGTAGAATACGTCAGGGGATGGGTTGAATGCGGGGCGCCGGTTGCCGGCGTGGAGATTCGCGTATACGATGAGACCGGCAGGTTGCTCAATTTAACTTTTCCCCTGCAGGATTCCCCTTTATATACAG